>Ga0209515_10000032_pt1 | contig 268627 bp, 257 predicted proteins | sample Subgroupgradi54m_FD_187454 | JGI IMG/M metagenome (GOLD analysis project Ga0209515, IMG submission 187454) | Subsurface groundwater microbial communities from S. Glens Falls, New York, USA - GMW60B uncontaminated upgradient, 5.4 m (SPAdes)... ...
GCGCATGGCTGGTCAGATACAGGAGATTGCTGACCTTGAACGGGACATCCCATTCCTGCGTCCAGGTAAGAAGGCGTTCTGATTCCACGCTGTCGGGAGCGAAGAGGACGGCATTGCCCGTGCGCCGGGTCATCTCGAGCATGCCGTAATCGTCGCAGGTGAAGCGCATCTCCACGTCGGGGATATTCACGGTGTCTTCCCTTCCGACGCTTATACCCTGGCTGGTCAGGATGAGCTCCATGTCCGCGAGCACATCCGCCGCGAGGCGCTGGTCAGAGACGGCTTTCTGCTTCGAGACGACGAACAAGAAGAACGTGAGGATGACGGCGCCGATGATCAGCACGAAGATCCAGTTGAAATGGACCTCGACCTGCGCCTTAGTATGCTTGGTGTCCTGTCCCGAAGCCGATAGCAGCCGCGCCGATCGCATGATCTGAAGAAGTGAAGCTATCATCGGAAAGCTTACCGCCGTCGCTTCGCCTGCGTCCGTCTCCCTGGTTTTGTCTTCTGGGAGGGTGTGGCCGCTTCGCGTTCCACATGTTCGCCGGCGCGACGGAGGAGGTCATGGTCTACCTCCCCCTTGTCGTATCCCTCGCCTTTGCCATCACCCTTGCCTTCCCTGCTTGGCAGTCTTGCGAAGACATCCTCTTCCGGCTGCCGTGCGCCGCCGCCAGAGGGGAGCCTGGCGAAGACATCCTCCTCTGTTTTCTCCGGTGTGCCGATCTTTCCGAGCCGGGAGAACTCTTCCGCTTCAGGAGCCGGCTTCGCTTTCGCCGTGCCAGCTGTCGTGACGCCTTTTGTCTTTTCCCCGAGCTTTTCGAGGCTGATCCATTCCTCTTTTCCCGGCTTTGCTGCCGCGCTGGGCAAGGCGATGCGCTCTGGCGTCTTTTCTGTCGCCGGCTTGCCGGCGCCGAAGGCCCCAAACAGCTTTGATCGCTGCTCTTTCCTCTCTTCTTCCTGGTGCTCGACGCGCTGTCGGATGGTCTCTGCGAGTTTCTTCCTTCTCTCTTCTTCCATCCTGTGGCGCTCGAGCTCTTCCCGCGTCAAGGGTCGCGTCGGTGTCGGTTGGCGGCTGGGCATCATCGGCATGGCACGCGCCGGATGCGCGCTCTTGTACTCAAGATAGCCCGTGCCCCCCACGATGCAGATCAGGCCGAGGACGATCAGGCCCCACGATGCAAGGAAGCTTCCGAGCTTCTGGCCGAACGTCTTCTCTATGGGCTTCGGCGTCTCGGTGGTCGGGATGACTTCACGCTTGCAGAAGCCGAACTCGCATTTGTTTGTCGAGCAGTCCGTGTCAAGGCTGCAGCGCTGGTTCTCCTCGCATGCGGTGCAGCCGCCGCCGCAGTCGACATCTGTCTCATTGCCGCCGCGTATGCCATCCGTACAGGTGGAGATGGCGCACGTCCTTGCTGTCGGATCGCAGAAGCCGCTCCGGCAATCCGTGCTCTGCGCGCATGTCCTGTTGATGTCGCATTTCTGCGTGCAGCTCGGGCCGCCGCAATCGACATCTGTCTCGCGATTGTTCAGGGCGTTGTCCGTGCAGGTGGGTGTCCGGCATCGCCCCTCGCTGCAGAAGAGGTCGGTGCAATCATTGTTCGCCTCGCATGCCTTGCCCGTGGTGCAGGTGCTGCCGCAGCTGCCGCCGCAGTCGATGTCTGTCTCCTCGCCGTCCTTGACGCCATTGCCGCAGGTGGTGGCGCTCGTGACCGTGACGCGGCTGGAGCCGGAGGCGTTGTTGCCGACCCTGTCTCGCACGGAATAGCAGATGGTCTGCGTGCGGAAGACCGAGAACTGGGTGGTATAGGCGGTGAAAGGCGAGCAGCTCTGGTTGTCCGCCATCCCATAGAGGAAGGTGCTGTTGTCGCAGCCAGTATCATCTTCACAGAGCAGGGTCACTCGCGTGTTGCCGGTCTGCCTCTCTTCGCGTACGGTCACGCGCGGCGGATTCTTCTCCAAGCAGAGCGGGTGCGATGGATTTACGCTGATGCTGGTGGCGGTCGGCATCCCGATGAGGCCCGCGTTGTTCACGGCCACGACGCTCAGGCTGAAGGTTGATGTCGTACTGTTGCTCATGTTCGCGGCCCGTCCGCTGAGCTGCGTGATGCTGCTTCCGGTCTGGTTGATACCGAGCTGCGTGACGCTGTAGCGGAATTCCCGGATGCCGGATTGCACGTCGGTCGCGCTGAAAGTGATCGCTGGCGTGAAGGCCATCGGGTTCGCGGCGCACGATACCGTCGAGCCGTTGATAGCGGGCGCGCTTGGAGGAGACTTGTCGACGGTGAATTGATGGGAGACGGTCTGCTCCTGGAAGAATCCCGCCTGGCCGCTCCTGCAGGTGATCTGGAGCGTGTATGCGCCTTCATTCAAGGTGCCGAGATTGGCGGCGTGGAATTTCGCCGGATTCGCCTCGGACGTGAGCTGGACCGTGCGGCCATCCGGGCCGATGAGATCACAGGAGGATGTCTTTTCTGTTGTTACGGTCAGGTTCAGGGCCTGGCCGGTCGAGAAGGGCGGCGGCGAGAGCACGCTGATGCCGATGGCCGCGGAAAGGTCGACCTGGATGTCCTTCGTCGCCTCCTGGCTCTGCTGGCCGGACTTGTCGCGGCAGATGATGTGCAGGGTGTATGTCCGCAGGTCTTCTTCCGGCAGCGTGATGCGCTGCGCCACGCTGCTCGCGAAAGCATCGGTGTCCTCCTCATCATAGGAATCGAATGGTGTCATCTCCCTGAATGGCCTGCTCTCGTTGATGGTGTACTTGCAGATGACCGGCTCGCTCGCCCGTATAGTTGCGTCGGTGCTGAACGCGCCGCCGCCGATAGGATATTCGATGATCCGGGGCGGGTCGAGGGAGATGGATTCTATGGCTGGCGAGATGGTGTCGATCATGGCCGAGATGCGTTTCTGGTTGGCGCGGCCGAGATCATCGATGCAGATCACGTAAAATCCAGGGCTCGGCACATTCGGCACGAGTCCTGCCTTGCTGGAGAAATTGGAGATGGTGTGCACGGCGCTGCGCACGCCAGGCGCGGGATCGTCGAACGGACGCAGACCCACGACCTCAAAGTTCTCGCGCGGATCAAAGCTGGCATACTTGCAGTCGGACAATCGCGGGTTGCCCTCCCTGATGGTCTGGATTGTCAGGTCGAACGAGCTGACATTGGTGGCGCCGAGGGGTGGACTGATGATACGGATGTCCGTCACAGGAAAATCGATGAGGAACGGCTTGACAAAGGTCAGCTCATTGTCGACACGGTCAGAGGCCACGAGCTGGATGAGATAATTGCCGTTCGTCAAGGCTCTCGTTGGCGTGATGAGGTACGTCGCGACGACGGCTTCCGCCGGCTCCTTTGTCGTGCCGATGGTCTGAAGGATCAGCGGCGGCGACATGCCAGCCAGCTTGGCGATGGTGGCGTTCTTCAGGATGACGCTCTCATTGAAGACCGCCCGGACCTGCGGCTCGACGCCGATGACGATGCTTATCTCCACGTCGAACTGGGCATAGGCTGGCACGGCGGACAGGAGAACGGCAAGTAGGAGGATGATGCACGCTGTCGGATAGGGAAGACGGGTCATGATCATGCGCGTCCTTGCTCGTCGCTCATTCGGTGGATGCATTCAGCTGAAGGTGATGTCTGGCCGCTCTGGCGGCTTCAGGTCAGCGTACATCCAGTATGGGATGCTGACGCGATTGCCGGCGCGGTCCTCGATAGCAAGGGTGTAGTTCGACTCGATGGTATTGTTGAACTCGCCCTTGATGACGAGCTGCATGCTGTAGGTGTTGTCCGGCCGGAGGTTGGCGAACGCGATGGGCTGCCAAGCGCTCCGGCCAGGCATCCAGTTGCCCGGCGTCACGCTGATGGCGGCGATGTCGCTGTCCCTGAAGGTTCCGGTGATGTTGATGATGGTGCGCTTGGTGTAATATTCATGCGCGTCGGGATCGGCGTACTCTACCTGCGGCGTGAAGGTGAAGCCCTCAAGCTCCGGCGGCGTGAGGTCTATCCTGATCGTGCCGTTCCATAGCGCCGGGCCATTGTTCGCGTAATCGGTGACGCTCAGGATGACGACATTCGGATTCATGACATTCGCATGGTCGGCGATGCTGTAATCCGGCACCTGCCAGGTGAAGACGTAATTGCCCCGTCTGTCATTGCCGGTCAGGTTGAGGTCGTAGATGACGTCGTCACCGAGGTAGTTCCACTTCGCCCGCAGTGGGAAGCGCTCGTTCGGTATGGCCGCCTGGATGTTGAGGGGGACACGTTCCGCTGTCGGGTCGCGGTAGAGCACGAAGACCATGTTCGGCCGGATGTTGTCGAGCACCACCTGCTCGGACACAAAGGATCCTGTCCTGCCCGCCGCCTCCGGATACTGCTTGTGCGCCTCGACGATGAGATCATACGCGCGATTCATGCGGATGGGAGTTTCCGGATGGCAATCGAAGACATTCGGACTGGGCTGGGCGCAATCCACCCGGATCTCGTACTGGCTTGCGGTGCCATGATACTGCAGGAAGACGCCGCTGATGATGACCGGAAGGTCATTGTCGCTGAAGTCGATGATGAAATCCGGCGAATGGTCGACGTACCAGATGTTGTCGTGCCTGGTCGCCTCTTTGATGGTCCATTCTGGCGGGGACGGCAGGCCATCGTCGATGGTGAAGGTAAACAATCCGGTGCCGCCGGCTTCGGTGAAGGCATTGCCTGCCCTGTCTCTTCCGGTAAGCTGGACGTCATACGTTCCATTGAGCAGTTGCTCGGGGAGAATGTGTGTGATATTGTATACGACATACATGCCCGCGTCTTCGCTGGTGATGGTGATTGGAGCCTCCTCTCCATTGATACGGAGGCTCACGGAATCCTCATCAAGCATTGCCGTGCCTTCCGCTTCACGCACGCGGAAGCTGATCGAGGTGACCGGTTGGCTTCTCGATCCCGGACGTGGCGAGCTCGCGACGATCTCCGGCGGGTAGACATCAAGCACGACTTCCGCCATCGGCGCCGGAGCCTCGACACCTGACGGACTCCTGCCGCTGACGATGACACGATTCAGGCCAAGGGCCAGGCTCACATTGCCGCCGAACCAGTCCATCGGATGCGGTCTTTCAAAGACCTGCGGGGAGAAGCCGGCAGGCACATCCTGCTCTACCGGTTCAGTGAGCGTGACCGTGCTTCCTGCCACGCTCCTTACTTTGTAGAAGTCATGATAATGTCCATACGCCACGCGGTCATGGCCGAGGTAGAGATATTTTCCGGCGAACACGCCGCCTGGCGGAGCGTTCAGCACGAGCGCGTTCGAGCCGGCGCTTGCATCCCGGTTCAGCGTGAAGCCGTGCAGCATGCCTTCCCAATCTTCAGCATTATTCTCCGCTATGGAATAGGTCGCCACCGGTGTTTCAAGGTCGGCATCCTCCTGGCCGGCATAGAAGCGCACGTCTTCCGCCTTCGACTGGTTGTCGAGGAAGCCGGTGAGATACAGGCTTTCCTGATTCGTGTAGTATGTCCTGCCATACTTGTAGACGCTGTAATCACGGAAGTCGCTGATGCCATCCTCTTCGGTTATGTTGTCAAGCAATGGCTCGAGCGTGACCTCTGGCACATTGGTGTCGATGGTGAAATCGATCGTGGCGGTGGTCTCGACATCCGCCTCGCTGCCTTCAAGTGTGCATCGCGCGCCCGGCATGGCCTGTGTTCCCGTGATGCGCACCCGCGCCGTGTACACGCCGTCCGGCAGTCCGAGCAATGGCATATAGAACTGCCGTTCGAACAGGCCTTCGCTGTAGACGGTCAACGACACATCCATCATCGGCGTGCCGTCGACATCAAGCGAGGCTTCGGCTGACTTGAGCAGCGTGTTCGTGCGGAGGCGCACGGTATAGCCGCCCGGACCGAGGGTATCGCCTGCTTCATGATGCGTTCTGCTGGCGAGGTCAACTATATCTGTACTGAGCGTCGGGCCGGATTCGTCGATCTCGACCGCGATGTCTCCTCTGCTTTCCTGTCCGGCATTGTCCAGCGCCGTATAGATCAGGCTGCTCGTGCTGTCCACGACAATCGGGCCCATCGGGACATCCTCGCTGGGGTTGTACAGCCGATCGCCGAGATCCGGGATGCTGAGGGTGAGATTGCTGCAGCCGAAGTCAAAATTCCTGACCCCGGTGGCCTGCTCGATGGAATCATCCATGCATCGCAGGAACAAGGTCTGCGCCTCGCCATAGGTGAGGCTCTGGTCAAAGGGAAGTGACGCATTCATGTCGGTAAAGGCCTCGACGCGCGGGCCTTGCGTGTCGATGGCGAAGCGCACGCGGTCATCGCGTCCGCCCTGGATCTCGCCGCTCACTGTCATCCGGCACTTGATATCATACACCTTGTAGCACTCGCTGCAGCCGACGAAGACCGATGCAGTATGGTGAAGGCCATCGGCATCAGCGGTCATGGCGTCCATGCTGTCGAACACCGGCGGAAGCAGGCCTGACTTCTCTTTGTACCGGCATTCGGCCGGTTCATCGGTATCGACGCTGAGCGTGATATCGCCTCCGGTCCGCAGCGGACCCCTCGGCTGCGGATAGTGGATGGCATTCCGGTCGATATCGATAGCGACGCTGCCGGAGCGGGAATTGCCGGCATGGTCAAAGCAGCGGTACTTCCAATAGTACGCATCTTCCGGCAGGCTGTAGAATGTCCTGCTGAACGAGGCGTCCAGTTCGCCGTCGATGCGATGGCTGACCGCGGCTTCTGGAGACGCGCGCATCTCAATCCCCTCCTCGTTCTCGAGATGCGCGAAGCACATGACCTCTTCTCCTGAGCTCATGTCCACGGTGAGGCCGTCCTCCGTCAGCATTGGCGTCACGGTGATAGTTGGTGGGATGGTGTCAAGGAAGATCGGTTCTCGCCTGACTGGCTCGAGGTTCTTGTTCGCGTCCTCGGAATAATAGAATATGATCGCGTCCCTGTTGGCGGCGCCTTCAGGCAGGATCTGCTGGATGCTGCAGGGCGCGCCAGTTGCCGGATAGCACGCACCCACATCACGGAATGGCGCGCGCTCGACAAGCACATCAGCAGGAGTGTACGCTCCCGGCGACGGCCCGCCGACTGCTGGCGTGCCCAGCGATGACGCGATGGCAGCGAGCTGCCGGTCATCTTCTGGTTCATCCTGGCTGGCGATGCAGTAATATGTCTTCGCGGATTCGGTCAGGGAAAGGCCGAGGTCGATGGCCCGGCCGAGAAGCAGCTTTCCGTCTTCCAGCTGCTTCCCTTCTTTCTTGATGATAGTTGTGGGCGGCATATTGTCTTGTTCGCACGCCCTGCTGTACGCCGCCAGACCGCCGCAGTCCGGGAGGTTGTTGCTGTCAGCGTCCTTGAAGCAGCCTTCTGCAGCGCCGTACACACAGGTGCCATAGCCGAAAAGGTCCGCGCTCCGCTGGGTAAAGGCATTGTCGCCATTGTAACGGATGATGTTGCCGTTGTAGGTGCTGTACTGGACATTGACGATCGCCTTCTCATTACTCTCAGTCACGCAGGCGTTCTCGTCACGTCCATACGCCCGGCAGCCGAGATCGCTCTTGTGCTGGCATTCGCTGTCTGAAAAATAGCATCCGTCGCCGTACAAGGGGCAACTCACGCGGTCGCAGGAGTTGAAGATCTTGTTGTGCTTCGGATCGAGACGGAGCGCGTCCGTCGGGCTGGCCGCGCATTTGCCGCATTCCTGCAGTTCCTTCTCTTTTGGCCTACAGACTCCTGCGCCAGGGATTGATGCAGGGTTCAATGCCCATTCGCACTCGGGTACACTGCATCGGTTCGTCTCACACGCGTCCTTTGACGCATAATCATAACAGCTGCCGATCTGGCTGCATTGCTGCCATTGGTCGACGGTCGTCTTGCTCGAATCAAGGGCGCAGGTGGTCAGGGTTTCGCACATCTGCCTGCCGAGTTCCGCGATGCCGGGCACGACGCCGAAGATGCGGAAGAGGCTGTTGCACTGGTCGCAGGCATCCTGCCGCACACAGCGGGCAAGTCCGGGTGGAGCATCGGTGCACGTCTCCCCCTCGCTGCAGGTATCGAATATGGTCACCTCATTGGTTGGGCAGGAGAGGACCTGGCTTCGGTCGTCGGAGCAGAATCGTCCCTCACGCTCGGCACAGATCTCGTTACCGGTGGAGACGCAGCGGACTTCTGAGCTGACCTCTGCGCCGAGTTCATCATAATGCGCCTTGATCTGGTAACAGTATCGCATGTCGAACTCGACATCCGTATCGTCATACTTGTTGGACGCTCCGTCAGCAGGGCTGTCATCGCGATGGATGATGGTCTCTGGTTCGCAACTATCACCATCCGTCGAGCAGCGGTAGATATCAAAATAATCCAATGTGCATCGCGCGGAGGCTCCCACAGCCCAGGTGAGATTGTTCGCCCCATTCTTGGAAGCGACAGCAAGGTCGAAGACATCGCCAGGATCCACGCTGCATTCATAATAACAACTGCATTGCGGCCCTGCCGCGCGGATGGCTGGGGGGGATGCGGCCGTGATGCAGATGCCGCCGCTTCCGCAGTCGCTGTTTGCTTCGCAATCCTCATCGATGAACACCGCGTTCGGCGTCTGCACCATGCCGTCGCCGCAGGTTCCTGATGGCGCGGCGATAATGCCAGCGCATCGCTCGCCAGTCGGGTTGAGCACACCCTCCTCGCATCGCGCGACGAGGATGATACGGCCGTCAGGACAGGTGCTTTGCACATCTTCCACACAGGCGCCGCGACAGTCTGGATCGACGGCATCAGTCATGAGGTCGCAATCATTATCGATGCTGTCATGGCACATATCGCCTGCCTCATTTAGGGCTGCGGGTTCGCTGAGGCGCGGTTCGAGTGGGCACCGGTCAGCAGCATCAGGGATGCCGTCGCCATCGCGGTCAGGACCGGCCACTGGAGCGGCAGCGCATGATCGTGCTGTGGGTACTGGCCTGCCACCGACACATTCGGCGACAGTTATGATAGAACCATCAGGGCATGTCTGGGTTATATCTTCGACACAGGTGGTGCATTGGTCCGCATAGCTGCCTGGTGTCGGGGTGAAGTCGAACTCGAGGAAGCTGACCATCGGTGGAGGGCAAGAGACATGGTATCTCGCCTCATTCTCTCGTGGCGAGATGGCGCAGCAGACGACACGGCATTCAGGTATAGCTGAGCACTCCTGCGCGCGATAGACGTCCGGATCAGGATCAAAGCACCGCTCCTCTGGCGTGGTCGGCTGGCATCCGCCTGTCGCAGAGACGCAGCACTGGGCGGATGCTGCGGGGGCTATAGCCAGAAAAGATAAACTGAGGACAAATAAGACTATAAACAAGCGTAATCGGGTCATCAATTCACCATCTTTTTCAGGATGTGCCGTTTTTAAACTTGAAGGGGTACTGGTTTATAAATATTGCGGGGTAGAAATGGGGTTTTACGGCGCTATTCGGCAAAAGAGGGGTTGTTTGGGTCTTTTGACTGCTTTGATCTATACCGCCCGGCACCTAAACTCATTCCCAACCCTGTTGCACACCGGCGTTTCCGGCGGACAGAATTCAGCATGTGCCGTGCAGCTTTTTGCCTGGCATTGTCCGCAATAAGATATTTCTCCATCCGCTCCGGTGCCGCAAAGCAGGTTATCCGTGGTAGTCCTTGGCGGCGCGAAGGGTGTCCAGTCAGCGCCATTGCAGTAATAGGTTCCGGCATAATCGCACTCATTCGCCGATGCGCATGCCTTCAGGGTGTTCTCGCGGCAGTAATACTGCCCATCTGCGCTGATCTGGTCCGGCCCAAGACACGCGCCATCCGGCGTCACGCAGCTATTCGCTGCGCTGCAGCAGGCAGTTCTTCCACTCGTTGTTGTGAGGATCTCGCTTGCGTCATCGCCGCAGCATCGTTTGTCCGGCAGCCTCCCCGGACTGAAGAGGTTGGGCAGCGCAGGCAATGCTCCTCTCACGGTCCACTGGCAGGCTGGCGCGCTCGAGTCAGCTTCCACGGTCCTGCATTGGCCGCTGCAGAAGATGCGTACGCCGCCGGCTGTCGTGCCTGCACCATCGCTGCCCGGCGCGAACAGGGATGCCTTGAGCCCATTGCACTGGCTGTCGCCGCCATCAGGATTGTCCGCGTTCTGGCATGCGCAATTGGCAGCGCTCCTGCATTCTCCGGCGCCATCGCATTGCGCCGCGCAGGAGAACGGTCCCGAGCTGTTGTACACGCCGCCATTGCCGGATGATAGTTCCAGGATGTCGATGCAGGCGCCATTCGCCGGACGGCCAAAGCGATCATCAAGATGATTGCGCGACTCAAAGGTTTCTCCTGGCGTGTACTTCTCGCAGAGGATCGCGCCCACTGCCGGAATGACTGATGGCGGGCCTTCACAGCGCTCATCCTGGCCTGGCCTTTTATAATCGTTGCATTCCCGGATGACGTCGCGGGTCTCCGCTGCCGGTCCTTCGCACACGTTACCTCTCCTCGCAGTGTAGGGAGGGGTGACGGTGCCGCACGAGCGTTCGAAGGTCCGCTTGAAGATATCATTGTCGATGCCTGCAGCGGCGACGAGCGCCGGCGGCGTGCCCAATGGCTTTGACTCGGACTCGCCGTCTTTCGCGATCCAGGTGACTGGATAATTTATCATCAGGCCGGCCGCCGGATTCCGGTATATAGTGTCGTCAAACGTGCGATAGCTGCCGTACGTCTCCTCTTTAAAGCATTTTTTCTCTGTTCCCGCGAGCGTTGAATCAGAATTGCAGCACGCATGCGCTGCGAGGAATGGATCACTGCGATTATACGGGTATGGCGGCACGCTCGCGATATCCATTATTCGGTACGGGTAGCATTGCTTCACCTCGACCGGTACCGTATCCGTCACGCCCGGCATATCGCGAAGGGCGAGTCCGATGAGGTGTGCGCCAAGGTCCTTGAAGATAGTTTTATAGACATTCAACGGATTTGGCCGAAGGGGTGCGATTGTCTTGATCTCGTTTGTCGCTATGGGATCAGCGACGCTCGTGCCATCCGGCTTCCGGAAGCTCCAGGTGAATCCCGCTCCGCCGGCGAGGCCCGCGGAAGCGGACGCGTCGAGCACGATAGGGTCCTCGAGCGAGACGATGGGTGTGCCATCGGCATTCCGGCACAGCGCTGGAGCGTCAGGGAAGAGACAACCGATGGCGGCCTCCGCCTCTGGCTCGCTGATGACAAGGATTTTCACATCCTGCCAATCTTTCATGCCATGCTCATCCTCGACCTCTACATGGACGGTGTGTACGCCAAGGTCGGCATCAAGATGGTCTTTTGGGTTGCCATGCTCATCGTGGTATTGTATCCTTGTCCTGATAGTGGCAGTCGCGTCATGGACTTCCATGCGTTCCTCGTCCGCCCAGAAATCGCGCGGCCTCATGCACGCGAACGTATCCTGCCCGTCGTCAAGCTCCATGTCCTCGCAGCCAGGGAGGGTGGTGTCCCACTTCTCGCTCTGCTCGCTTTTCCAGCCAGAGAAGTGGAAGCGGAGCGCGTCCTCATCAGGATCATTCCCCTTGGCCTCGATGGTGATGGTGGAGCCCTGTATCACGACATAATCCCATCCGACGCCATACTGCGTCGCCGTGCTCTGGTGGATCCAATCCAGCACTGGATAGCGCGGGCTTCGCGCGAAGAGGAAAGAGAAGCTCTCCCCCTCGATTGAGGAGAGCTTGTCGGTTATGTTGATGACATCCGTGCACGTCGCCAGCGCCGTGCATGGTATCGTGAAGGGCGCCGCGCAATTCGGGCAGCGACGGTTGATGACCATGTTCTCGTCGTAGAATTCTGTCCGCCACTGCTGCGTGGCATAGCTCTCGTCCATATCAAAGTTGAGATAATAGCGGTCATTGCTGATGAGATATTCCGCCATCCCGAACACCTTCCGCAGGCGCACCGGGATTTCTGTGCTGAAGTCAAAGGACTTCGTAGTCTCCTTGCCTTCTGCCTTGAACGTGATAGGGAACGTGGCCTTAGCAAGCATGTTCTCTTCGCCGAGCGTGATGATGACCTGCGGGTCTTTTGTCTCGAGCTGGAAGCCGGAGATGTCCTGCAGGAGGCTCTTGCTTACGCACTCCTTGAGCTGTATTGAGGCGTAGAGGCCGAGCTGCTCTTGTATGGAATTTTCGCCATAGGAGCCATAGGGGCATGGTCGCGCGTATTCCGCGATGGCAACATCATTCGGGCCTCCTTTCTGGCAGAGGAAGGGCAGGGCCTTGCCGCTGAATGGATACACCTCATCCGAGAAGATGGAGAAATGCGGCTTCGGGTAATCCGGCGGCACGGGGTAGTCCGGCGTGCCAAGCTCAGAGAAACGCGGCATGGCGACGCTGATCTTCGCGCCATCTTCCAGCCCGAAGGCGTTCGGCGGCTCATTGATGAAGCCGCCATGCGTGCCTATCTTTCGGAGGCCATCATCCATCACCTGCCGCAGGCAGAGGCTCACATAGTTGTCCAGCTGGCTGCTCTTCAACTCGTATGCCGCCACCTCGACCTTCTGCTCAAACTCGGTCACCGTGGCGAGCTTGAAGAGGTAGAAGCCAAGGCCGACCACGATCAGGATGGCTATGCCAATCAGGATGAACAGCGTTATCTGGCCTTTGCGGATGATTGCACCTCTTTCTGAGGCAGATGGGAAGAAGGGTATTAAAAGGTTGCGGGCGGGGGTGGGGGGTATTGTTTAAGTTGTGAGTGTTGGCCATCGGCTGTTAAGCGCTTCCCAATCGTTTTGCGTCATGAAAATGTCTGCTGCTTCAGGAGATTTAGTGTTTTCTGAAGATTTTTCGGTTTTTCTTAAGGAAGTCTTATAAAGAATTTCGTTTTTCCTTTATACATGCGCATGAAGGATATCTCGTTAGAAAACAGACCTAGAGAACGGCTTGAAAAGCGAGGGCCTCAAGTTTTGTCAGATGCAGAACTCTTGGCAATTATCCTAAAAACCGGAAATAAAGATGAAAATGTAATTGATATGTCCAATCGCCTGATTTCAAGATATGGCTTTGATAAGCTCTCTTCTTGTTCTTTAAATGAATTACAAGAGATCAATGGTATCGGCCCTGCTAAAGCATGTCAAATAGTTGCACTTTTTGAATTGAATAAAAGGCATTCTTACTCTAAACTGCAAGGAAAGCCAATAAAGACTGCTAAAGATGTGTTTGAATACTGCTCTCCTAAGATGTCTTCTTTGGATAGAGAACAGTTCATGATACTGCATTTAGATGCAAAAAATAGAGTGATTAAGGATGAAATTGTTTCTGTTGGCGCATTAACTGGAACAATAGCGCATCCTCGTGAGGTGTTCAAGTCAGCAATAAAGGAGAGCGCTCATTCAGTGATTTTAGTGCATAATCATCCATCAGGAGATCCAATGCCATCGGATGAGGATAAAGACATGACTAAGCGATTATTCGACGCAGGAGAACTGCTAGGAATAAAAGTGCTGGATCATGTGATTGTTGGGAAGGAGGGGTGGTATAGTTTGAAAGAAACTAACGTATAGATAACTACCTTCTATCTTGCACTAAGAACCAATATAAGAAAAGTTCTTTTTCTTTTCTTTGGTGGTCTTCGTACTTTTTACTCATTAATATCCAGAAGTTAGAATTATGTTTTCTTTCGATTAAGTGTAAAATTTCATGATAGACGACGTATTCTATTAATGATCTTGGGAGGTATTGCAATAGGCTATTTATCATTAGGTTTTTGCTAGAACTACAGCTTGCCCATTTAGATTTCATTTCTTTAAAATAGACTTTGTTGACTTTTAAATGTAAATCGTGAAGATTTTTCTCAATTATAGAATGGACAAGTTCTTTGAATTCTTTTTTAGTCCTAATCGTATTTAATTTCTTGTTTTTGCTTGCTTTGAGAGAGTTAAGTATCTCTTTATGTTTCTTGTAAATCCATTCTTTGTGAGTTTCAATAATTTTCTTTTCAGATTCATAGTTTTTTGGGAGAATCAACATGAGATTTCCAGTTTTAAACTCCAAACGAGGAAACTTGATTGGTCTGTAGTCCACAGCATATTCAACCTCCATATCATAGATTTTAATCTTCTTTTGCATAGGCTTTCACTCTGTCCATGAGTTTATCGAATAAAGTATTTAGATCATCGATCTCTAAATTATAACGCTTAATGTATTTTCTAATGAATAGCCTGACTGTTTTCTCAACTTCTTTTTGTGCCGTTGGTTGTGAGATCCATCCAGAAAAGATTAATTCATTCAATGAAGTTGATAATTCTCTTATATCATCAATTATTTCAGCATTTTCTCCAAACTTGCCTTCAAGAACAAGAAGCAAAGAATAATCTAATTTACTTAATTTTAGGTCTTTTTGCCTCTCTGATAGCTGCATGAATTCTTTGATTACTTTAACTCCCTCTTGGTATATCTTTTCATAGTCTTTTGTTTTTTCTTTCCACAAATTAAGAAGTCTTTGCACTTTCTCACTCAGGCTTTCTGAAACTGGATTTTTGAATTTATCAACGAGAACAAATCTGTTTAAAGTAAAGACTATATTTGCCGCTTTCTCTTCTTTGTTCTTGACATGTTCTTCAAGTCTTCTGAAATAATTTTCATCAAATTCAATTATGGGGAGAGATTTCTGTATTTCTTCAAGTTCAGTGGTTTTGTGTATGTACTTTATGGTTTTCTTGAAGTATTGTTCCAAGTATCTATTATCTTTTGGTTGACTCCTTAGAACAAGTCTTGTATAATAGGTATAAATAGCACTTATCCATTGATATTCTGAGAAGAGTTCGGCTTTTATTGTGTCTGGACCGAGTAACTCGAATATCTTTGTCATATGCTTGTAGTCTTCTATGAAGGTCTTGCTTTTTTCTTCATTTGAAGTTAGTATCTCCATAGCTTTCAGCAGAGTTTTACGATCATATTGATTCTTTGGAACTTCTTTGAAGATGTCTAAAATCTGGTTCATCAATCTTACAAAGTCTTTTCTGATTTCTTCAATGCTAAACAGTGCACCGTTTATCTCCTCTTTGCTGTAAATCTCAAACGCTCTCTTGAACTCTTTCAAAATCCCGATATAATCAAGAATCAATCCTGCTTCTTTGACATCTTTATATGGCCTGTTTGTTCTTGCTATTGCTTGCAAAAGCTTATGCTCCTTCAATGGCTTGTCCAAGTACATTGTTTGAAGTATGGGAGCGTCAAATCCCGTCAGAAGCATATCAGTTACAATAATAATTTTAGGTAAGTCTTCCTCTTTGAATTTTTCAATAACATCTTTTCTAATATCTTCATACTCCTTGCCATATTGAGCAGTCTCTTCTTTAACGTACATAGCGATTCTATTAGGTTCGTCTCGTGCGCCATAACTGAAAACAACATCAGAATAGTTTTCAGGAAGGTATTTGTCAAGCTCCTTCTTGTAAATTACGCAAGATTCTCTATTTACTGCGACAACCATTGCTTTGAATTTACCATCAACATTCTCCTTGAAATGCTCAGCAATATCTTTTGCTACTTTTGCAATTCTCTGAGGATTCTCAAGATATGCTTTTAGCAAACCTATTTTCTTTTTGACATCCTCTTTGACACCTTCTCTTGCGTCTTCTGGAATTTCTTCATACTCAACTTCCAAAAATGTATCAAGCATTTCCTTGTTCAAATGAACTTCTCCTTCCAAACGTGGTTGATAAGCTATCTTTACTGTAAATCCATCATTAATAGAATCTGTAATGAAGTATTTGTCAAGATATTTTTCTTCTGGAGGATAGCTGAACACATCATATGTATCTATTCCTTTCTTTGGCTTTGAAATGGGTGTTCCTGTAAATGCAAAAAAGAAAGTGTTCTTGAGTATTGCTCTCATCTGAGCCGCCAAAGTGCCATACTGAGTCCTGTGACCTTCGTCTACGAACGCCACAACATTCTTTCTAGTAAGAATTGTTTCTTTATCTGTTGAGATTTTCTCAAGTTCTTTTTGAAGGACGTGAAGTTCTTCAGCTCGAAATTTATGAATTAAAGTGATGAAAATTCCTCGTTTTCCTCTGCCTTGGTCATGCTGAAGAACTTTTCTCATTCCATTGACTGAACCAATAAGTTCTGGAAGAGTCATGTCCAGAGCGTTAAACTCATCGTAAAGCTGCTCCTCTAAATCCTGCCTGTCAATAATCAAGAATATCGTAGGGTTAGCCATTACCTCAGAACGATAAAGCTTATTTGCTGCAAAAATCATTTCTAAAGTTTTTCCAGATCCTTGCCAGTGCCAAATTAATCCCTTATTTTTTTCTTCTTTTCCTTCGATGTTATTGATGACTCTCTGGACGACTTTGCCTACGGCTCGGTATTGCATATATCTTGGAAGAACCTTTGTGGCGTCTCCAAACTGAACCCTGACATAAACAAAGTTATTGATAATATCGAGCAGTGTTTCCGGGATAAATAGCTGAATAACTGAATCGATGGAGTCAAGTTTTTCTGACTTCCATTCATCTATCTTTACGTTTTCATTCCAAGGGACAATGGGAAAATACTTAGCTATTTGCTCTGCAGCAACGCCTATCTGTACATATTTGTAGAGTTCAGGAATGTCTTGTTCGTAACTTTTGATTTGTTTGAAGGCATCATACCAATTTTCTGAGAAACTTGCAGGGTTTTTACACTCAATGTCTACTAAAGGAATGCCATTAACATAGAGAAAAATATCTGTTCGTATTTGCTTGTTTCCTCTTGTGTAAACTGCCTGTCTTGTGACAATAAATTCATTATTTTGGACATTATCATAATCAAAGAGTCTTATTCTCTTCAGTGTTTTATCCTTCTCAATCTTGATGGAAATGCCTTCTTTCAAATAAAGAAGTATCTGCTTTATGCCCTCTTGAGTGCTTGGCTTAAACCTAAGTTCATTGAGTAGATTCTTAATGTCTTCATCACTCAGATCAATAGGATTAATGGCCTTTACTTGCTTGATTAAATTCCTGATTAAAAGCGGCTCTTCAAAATTATCCCTATCTAAGGCATTACCTGGGACAAAAGTCCATCCTTTACTTTGAAGCTGTTCAACTATGTAATCTTCCACGACTGACTTTTCGTTAAAACGAGGCATTTTAGGTCTCCTTCTTGCGCCTTAATTTTTTGGCGATCCAGCTTACTGAAAAAAATATTATTTCATGCTTGAAAAATGCAAGACTAATTAAATCCAGAACAAAGAAAAGGTTAATCGCTATGGAGATTCTATATTTAGTTATCATGACATTATAGATTTTATAGAAATTATTATTCACGGTATCAAATTTTTGATCTAAATAATAGAGTTTAATTTGAGTTTGATTATAATACGCCTTTATTTCTTCAAAATCTTTTTTAGTTATATTTTCTCTTACAAGCTCAGCGTATTTTTCATTTGATTTATCTAACTCTGATTTAGTGAGTGAAAGTTGCTCATTGCATTGAGCAATATCAGAATCCTTTTGCTGAATTTTAGTTTTGTAAGGTTGACATTGTAGATCAGTAAACACTCCTGATATTGCAGAAATGAATATTATCATTACAATTCCTGCAAAAATTGCATAGATGATTCCACCAATATCTTCCATTTTAGTCAACCTTCACTCTTTTCTTTCCTGTCAAAAGATCATTCATCAGGCTTTTCTTGATGCTTTCAAGTTTTGATTTTTGGGATTTTTGAATTGAAAGTTTTTTGTCAATTGTTGACAATATAAGTGATATTCTTTTCTGCTCGTCTAATGGTGGTAAAAAAACTTCAAGTTTTTCTAATTGATTTTTTGTTATAGCTTTGAATGTTGATCCACCAGATATAGAATCTAATTTGGAATTAATAGATTTTAAGTAGAAGAATAAGAATTGACTATCAACATCTTTCCTAGCTCTGATAGCTCCCACTCCTCTACCAATACAATAATCAACATTAGCAATATTTACTTCTCCAACTGGAGCTCTAACTGAAATTAATATATCTCCTGTCTTTGCTACTTTCATGGTCTTTGAACAATAGATAGTTGGCGAGGGGTATAAATCACCAAATTCTGCATTCCCTTGTAAGAACGGAAGTCCTATTCCATCACGATTGTATAATTCTGAAGGAGGAGACTGACCCATGATCATCTCAAAGAATTTTTCATCTCCTAATTTGACTGCTGTCCACTTCTTCCCATCGAACAGCTCCTTCATGAGGCCCACCTTGAGCCGTTCGATTCTTTGACTCTCTCTCTCTACAATATTAAGACGAGCATCAACTGTTGAGAGAACTTCTGAGATGCTTTTTTGTTCTAAAATCGGAGGAAGTGGTATGTTTATACGTGCAACTTGTGAGCTGTTGAGTGCAGGATATTGTCCTCCAGTCATCATTTTAGTGCATTGATTTATCACTCCCTTAGTAAATAAAGAATACAGTAAGAATTTTGGGTGGAGCTTATCTTTTGATGTAAGAACTGCAAAGCCTGTTGAACATATCTGATTTTCATACCTTTTCTCAATAATGGCAAAGGCTTTCAAGTAAGGTCTCACAGTTGACATTATGACGTCGTTTTCATGAATGACTCTTCTAGCCCTTGATGGCGCTTTTTTTCCAATTAAGTTTTTAACATTTTTTATATTTCCACTTTCGTTTTCAACAGACTCAATATCTATATAGAGGAAAGGAGTTTCAGGTTTATTAGAAGGATCTCTGCTTTCTTTGTTTATTTCAGTAGTCTCATCAAGAGACAATACTCTCCAATCTTGAGGAATCAGTCCTATCTCAGTTTGCTTATATTTTGGTTCCTGTTTCATGATTTTACTTTTTTGAGATTGAATGTACCCTTTGATTGAGGGTGCCTATCTGTGAAGTAACTTCCACCTAACTCAGATTGATTCTTCAAATCAAGGTCTACTGTACCAATGTGCTTATCTTGTGTTGGTACGGCATTGCCTTTTGGTTTGTTTAAATAAGAATAAACCAGTTTTTGTCTGTAAGGGTTTACGTGATCAACGCTTGCCGTAAAGCTTACAGAGTCGGATGTATCAAATGACCCATCAACGATTAGCTGTGTGAATGTCTGTCTGATTTTTATGGTACAGTCGATTTTCTTTCCATTGGCTTTTTTTGATTTGCTCTGACAATCACCTTTCCAAGTTCCATTAAAATTAGGAATGCCTAGAAGTTTGTTTAGTGAGAAAAACTTCCAAGCCCATCTATCAAAAATAAAGAAAAATACTCCGAATACGGCAAAAGGAGATAAAGGTTGTATGCTTATTGGTATTTTACTAATAAATGGATTAAGTAGGAAAGCGAGATAAGCTGCTCCGATGGCTAAGACGCTAATTGCCGTAATTCTGATGTTAGTATTGGTTATTGAGTAGTTATGCATGTTAAGACCCGTTCCACAAATTAATTATCGCTGATGTAAACTCTTGACAGTGAGGTATGTTCCATTGTGTTCCCTCAGAACCAAATAGATTGCTTACTTCATTTTGACACTTTAATTGACTGAAATTGTTATGATTCTCAGAAAACCATTTCAATGAATTTAAGACGCTATTATGGAGGCTGCCTCCAAAATGGTTATTTGGAATATTATATGCTAAGCACTCAACATAATAAGACGGTGCAGTACCTTCCGCCATCTTACCTTCATCAGTGAGTTTACCCCTCATATTTTTGAGAATACGAACTACTTTTTTGTAATATTCGTCTGTATCTTGATGTTTTTTTATGCCGTGGTTAATGTGACGCTTTGGAAAATTATGAATTGTGTTACCATCCAGCTTCTTTATTGATATTCCTTCGACATAATTATTAGGATAAGAACTGTATATCCTGTAAGATGTACAGGGGGTAAGATCGACACTCAACTGCCCATCTCCGAGATTGAGCCTTATGCATTTATTTCGTGACTCGACTTTACTTGAACCCAATGCATTTGTAAAAATATTGAGTAGCTCTTGCCTCAAATGATCATGGCTATATAGGGCAGTGGAGAGTTTTGAATACTCTTGCTTTTCTTGCTCGGATAATTTAGAAATATCGCTGCTAAACACAGAGGTAAGTTGTATAACAACATCAACGTCGCTATCTGCCCTTATGTGGGTTGTATTTGCATATGAACCTTGCAAGTATATGTCTACTTCCGACTTCTTTGTAAAACTAGAGTTATCAATGATGTTTTTCACTCTATCATAAGCTTTTTTTGAGCCAGTATCTGCCCCCGTATTACTCCAGGTTTCCAATTGCTGTTCACTTATTGCCATTAGGTTCTTTTCTCTCTATATGTTTGAGTACTGTTTCTCCCATGTCAACTATGTCCTGATATGTTAGGATCTTTATGTGGGAGAGCCTATAATTCCATTTGCTCAATTTCAACTTTGATTCTTTAGACGCGTCCTTTCCGATTATTACTGTTCCTCTTGGCCTTAATTCTCGTATGCCTTCCTCTTCAGAGATTACAGAGCTGTGTGCAGCTGCGACTGAACTCTCTAGGTATTCGATAATTTGATCAACCGTTTGAATGACTTTTGCACTAATTGTCCCATCCATGTTGATAATCGTATCAGACAATAGTTTTATCTCAATGATATCGTTAGTTTTGTTGAATCTTTCTAAATAAAAGTCGAATTTACTATGTGCTCCCCTAAGCTTTTGCGGTTGAGCATTAACGTACTCTGTTCCAAATAGCCAGGGGTTGTTATATAAAAATTCTTGAAGTTCACTTTCTGCAATTTTCTTTGAATCAGCATCAATTAGTTTCTGCTTCAATTCGTTGAGCGTTTGCTTAAACTCATCAATACGTGATTTTAGAAGCCTTTCTTGCTGTTCCCTAAAGGCGATAAGCAACTTGTTATGGCTTTCTCTTGCTTCATTGTTTGCTTGTTGTAAGCTTATTATTACTTCTTGTTGCTCCCGTAATTGCGTTTTTATTTTCTCTATATCCTGCTCTGATTGTTGAATTTCCCAGCCAAGTCTTTGAGCGATTCTTTTTAGAGCTCCAAATAATTTATTTACTTGTAGAACGTTATAAACATTAAAACCACTATGATTCTTCCAACCTCCAGGAGACTTATATTTTGAAATTGATTTAATGAATGGTTCATTGGTGCCTTTTGTTTTAGCTCCAAAAACTTTTCCAGTTCTTCGTTCTTCTTTGTATATGTCCTCTGAGTCAATTTCTTCGTAATACTCCGGATTGATGTTAATGTCGCCAGTGGTTATCTTTTTTTCCTTGGCTGCCATTTTACTTTATCTCCTTCAAGAAACCTTCAATCTTCTTGTCTACTTCGCATTCTTCTCTCTCGATAGCCTTCAAATCATCCCATTCTTTCATGACATCAATTACTTCTGTTTTTTCTTCGGGGTAAACGTAAAGAGAGACGTTTAGGTTGTATTCGTTCTTGCGTATCTCATCAAGTGGAACTATGCGAGAAAAGCCAGTTTCTTCTTTCCAACCCTTGTAAGTATCAACGAGCTTTTTTATGTTGATCAGAGAAAGCCTGTTTAGTTTACGCACATCAGGGTGTTGTTCGTATTCTGAGGAAGCGTTAATGAAAAGCACTCCGTTCTTGTGCCTTTTATTTTTGTTGAAAATAATAATCGCTCCGGGAGCGCCTGTATTGTAAAATAATTTCTCCGGTAATAAAATAACACTTTCAATTATATCTCCTTTTAGACTAGTATCACCCTCAATAGCAAGCATTCGTATGGCTCTCTCTTTGCCACCTCTGAATAGACCGCCATTGTCAATGACAATGCCTACTTTACCTTTGGAAGATGCAAGCATGTGCTGTATCCATGCCCAATCGGCTGATTGCTTTGGCACAAAACCATAATTAAAGCGCTGCTTCCAAAAATCTCCTTTCTTCAAGACAACTTCATCGTAGCCATCCTGATTCCAAGGTGGGTTCGCGATAACGATATCAAACTGCTTAACTCCATCAGATTCCTTGAATTTAGGATAGAGGAGTGTATCGCCAAAAGCAAGCTTGGCATTCTTAATATCGTGAATATAGAGATTCATTCGGCCGAATGCCAACGTCTTATGATTTGCTTCCTGACCGAATAAAAATAATTTATCGGCTTCTTTCTTTCCTTTCATCTGCTCAACATGCTTATATGAAATGATAAGCATACCATTACTGGCACTTGCAGGATCGTACACACTTTGACCTGGCTGAGGGTCTAAAACTTCAACAAGCAACTGGATGACTTCTCTTGGAGTATAAACTTCTCCTTCTTTGGCTTTGTCTGGCGCAAAGTAACGTAAAACCCATTCATAAGCATCGCCTAAGATGTCTGGTGAAACATGATGGAATTTTCGTTCACTGAAGAGCTCAACAAGCTGCCTGAGCATTTCTGCATTTTCTCTATTTGTGGTGAACTGAATAAAGTCCATATTATCAAGAACATCTTTGAGTTCCTGATTTTTGTCTGCTAACACTTTGAGAGCTTCAGAGAATTTTTCGGGCAGTTTAGTTACTTCTTTTCTGATGTTTTCCCATAGGAATTCTTCTGGAATGACGAAGTCATGGTAGGTTGCATTCTTTGCCTCTTGCTTTGCCTCTTTTTCGTTGAAGCCATCCTTTAATGCCTGCTCGTAAGCCTGCTGATACTCAAGTTCCCATTTATCGCTTATTCTCTTGTAAAACAAAAGAACAAGAATAAATTTGTAATCAACACGGGTTCTAATAAGGTCTGCTGCTTTTTTGAGAATTCCTTCAATATCGGAACGTGAAAGAGTCTCTGCACTAAAAATACTCCTAATTATATCATCTTTGCTCTTTAGTTGGTATATGCTTTTACGGGCATCTTGCGGATCTGGCTCAACAATAATCCAGCCCGCTTTTCTAAATTCTGATAGAACAACAGCAACACCTTGGACTTTATCTACATCGCCTCGTTGAAGTATTTTTTCAGCATCCTCCATCCTAAATGTGAATCCCTTAAACTTGTCCCAGAGGATAGAATATTTGTTTTCGAGCCAATTCGGAAGCTTGGATTGTGTCATAAAGACAGGTAATTAAATCTTCTTTAAATAATTATCGCTTATTAGATAAGTTATTTCATAAATATACTTATTTATTTTATATCACGTGCAGTACCCAAACATTTATATATAAAAGACATTCTTTTATTTAGAATTTGTGAAAAAATCACAAAAATAAATAATAAATTGGCTAAATTGGAGGTTTTACAAAATGTTAATCGAATTCAGTGTTGAGAACTTCCGTTCCATAAAGGACAAGATAACTCTTAGCATGGTGGCAACTAAGGATATCTCATTAGATGGAAACCTCATAAAAAATGTTCTAAATGAAGATTCATTGCTTAGGACAGCAGTAATCTATGGAGCTAACGCTTCAGGAAAGACAAATGTGTTATTGGCCTTAGATTTTCTTAAAGCATTGGTGCTTAATTCACACAATCACCAGAAAGGTCAACGAATACGATTTACACCATTTAAACTAGATAAGGCATGTTTATCACAACCGACAAAGATGAGCATTGTTTTTATTAAAGATGACATCAAATACAGTTACATTGTTTCATACGATGGTGAAAAGTTTATTGAAGAATGTTTGTATCACTATCCAAATAACAAAAAGGCAGTTGTATTTGAAAGAATTAATACTAACGAGTATAAATTCACAATTGATGATAAAGAGCAGAAAGTGCTCTCTGAGAGAACATTACCTAATGCTTTGTATCTTTCTAAAGCAACTCAAGAGAATTATCAAAAAACTGCAAATGTTTTTGACTGGTTTAGGGATAATTTACAGATTATTGGGCCTACCGATCATCCTGGTTTATCAAATTTTACGGTTGATCTGCTAAAGAAAGATGTTGAGCTAAAGAACTACATCATGAAAGCACTCTTAGAGGCAGACGTGGGAATAGATGATATCTCGACAATTTCCAAGAAAGTCTCTGCAGAACAACTAAAGAACCTTCCCCCAGAATTAAGTAAATTGATTTTTGGAGACAAAAATGAGATAGATGCATATCAAATTCAGACTTTACACAAAGATGTTCTTTTTGATTTTGAAACTGAAGAATCAGATGGAACACGGAGAATTTTTTCTTTAATAGGGCCATGGGTCGACGCTTTAAAGAATGGGAAAATTTTGATTGTTGATGAATTAGATACCAAATTACACCATCTCTTAAACTTGTTTTTGATAAGATTATTCCATGATCCAACTCAGAACAAAACAAATGCTCAATTGATCTTTACAACTCATAACACTAATCTGTTAGATCAAGACATATTCCGAAGAGATCAGATTTGGTTTACTGAGAAAAATGCTGAAAATGGAAGTACAGATTTGTATTCTTTAACAGAATACAGTCCTAGAAAAGACAAAGACATAGAAAGAGGGTATCTTGCTGGAAAGTATGGGGCTCTGCCTTTCATAAAAGAAAACAGGATTTTCTAATATGGCAAAAGGATACAGTGACAGAAGAATCAATCAGAGAAAAGAAGGAATCACCTTCTTGATAGTTTGCGAAGGGCAGAAAACAGAGAGAATTTATTTTAGAAGATATCGAGAGCGCAATAGTGGACTAATTATCTTCACTCCTAATTCAACAGTAACTGACCCTGAAAATCTGGTGGAATTTGCAGTTAGTCAAATGAGAAAATGTGCGATAGACTTTGACAATGGCGATCAAGTATGGTGTGTCTTCGATGCGGACAGAAATACGAACGAAAACATAGAAAAAGCAAAGAGAAAAGCACAAGAGGAAAACATAACTCTTTGTTTGTCAAATCCTTGTTTTGAAATCTGGTACATTCTTCACTTCCACTATTTTGATCAAAGAATATCATCGACAGACTTACAATCGAAATTAGAAGATCACCTCTCAGACTACAATAAGGTCAAGGATTATTTTGATATTCTTCTCTCAAAAAGAGAGATTGCTATTAAATATGCGATCAAATTAAACCAAAAACAAATAAGTGCGGGCATCCAATTATTGAACACTCAAAGTAATCCTTCTACGCAAGTAGTTGACCTTGTTCAGCATATGCTAAGAGTAATAAGAGAAAATAAAAGTTCTTAAAATTTTTGCACTATTTTTCTTAGAACTTTAGTAGTCCGGCAGAAATACTAATCTAGTACAGTTTAGTAGTTTTTTAGTACTTTTGAGGCGCCTCGGCAGCTCTTCATCTGATTTAAAGCCTTCCTAGATGCCTTTGGCGAGAATATGGCAGGAATTACGGTTCGCAGGATACTATCGCCTCACTCCCCCTTCACCCCCCCATCAGCCCCATCCACAGGAAGAAGTTGCGCGTTCCCACAGTGTACGTGCGCACACAGTCATCTCTCCCAATAAAGCCCCAAATTCTTGCTTCTTTTTTGTGAATGTGTCCCCTGTCGACCTTGACAGCCCTCTCTTTTAGGTGACTACATCTTCTTGTTTTTGTAGTCACCCAACCTCTTTTTTAAATCTTTATATTCTTTCAGGTACAATTCTATTGTCGGTCTTAAGTCGTGGTTTTTCTCATACGCCTGTAAGGACCCATAATATTGCGCCCTGTTCTTGAAATCAATGTTGATTGGCGGAAGATTATGCCGTAGCAATATGTTGTTCAAAAGTATCCTCCCGACCCTGTCGTTGCCATCAGCAAAAGGATGGATGTTTTCAAACTGATTATGGACAACTGCGCCCAATAATAATGCAGGATATCTTGTCTTGTTTTTCTCATACCACGCCACTAATTCACGTACAAGATGGTTTATTCTCGCTTGCGGGGCACCTTCATGCACAACATTCCCTTTGCTGTCTATGACTGCAACTTCCTCCCCCTTCTTTCTGAATTTTCCCGCAAATGGCTTCGAATTCTTGAAAACTATCTTATGGATCTGTTTTATGGAATCTATCGTTATATGTTCATCGGTCTTCCGGATAAATGATATCGCCTCATTGACACCGAACGCCTCTGCAATATCCTCTTTGGACTTATCAGGCCATCTGTCATTCTCCAGCAGGTCTTTAACCTCTTTGATATTCAGCTTACTTCCTTCTATAGCGTTGGTGTTATAGGTGAATATTGTTGAGAACTCCTTCCAATCTTCTTCCGATAGATGGCTTATCTTTAGCGGGATACCCGCTTCTACCCTTTTTATCGAGTCAATCTCTTCTTTGGATAATTCAATCTGCAATGGATCTTGGATGATGTTGTACCGGTATATCTCTTCCAAAATGAGTTTTTCTGCTATTTCCTGCCTTTCTTTGAGCTTCTCGTCAGTCAAGTCCTGCCCCAGATATTTCCTGAACTTGTGGACTTTTGATCCCTCCCGATAAGAATGAGCGAGAAAGTACTTAATCCTCTTTCCAGACTTCCTTTTTTCTACGTGCATAGGGATATGTGGGTGACTACATATTTAAATGTTTTGGTACAAGGTGACTACAATCTGGCTGTTTTGTAGACACCTAAAAATTAGCCATCGTCCCCATCAAACCCTTATTCTGATCGTATCTTCCCCGTCAGATCCGGCCACAGGAAGAAGCTGTTGCGTTCCTTCACGCTGATTTGATAGTTCATCCTCCCTAATAAGTCCCGAAAGCTCTGGCAGGTGCATGTCGTTGGAGAAGCACAGCCAGACAATGCCGTCATCACCGGCAGCTTGGCGCAGACATCTATGCTGGGATTGCGGTAGTACACCGTCATGAACGCGTCATTCCCGACATCATCCATCAGGCCGCGGATGGTACTCGAGCCATGGCTGGCGAGATAGACATTATTGTACCGCGTGGCATCCTTGAGGAAGCCAGCCTCAGCGTCTCCCGCATAGCTGCGGATGCGCAAGGCGGCGGCGAGTCGTGTTATTACCGTAGAGAACGGCGCCTTGACAAAATCCTTGAAGCTCTGCGCGAGATCGCGCTCTTCCAGCGTGAACCCCTGCTTGCCGTAGATGATGGCGTTCAGCTTCGGATTGTACCAGAGGTTGGTGTTCTCGCCCTCGATAGGATCATCATTCCGGTTGCAGCCGTAGAATCGGTTCGCCGCGCCAGGCAGCGCAATCACGCTGTCGCAGAAGTCCTGATGGTCAGCGGCCTCGCTGCTGAAGGACTCCGGGAAGAGCCGGAGTAATGACAGCGAGCGCTCAGCCCCTCTCGCGTCCGGCCTGATGTTCAAGGACATCCCAAACCGGACATAATCATCGCCACCGACGGCATAATGCAGTACGCAGACATTGTTGGCCGCGCAACCTTCCTTCGTGACCGGATCGCAATGATAGTTGCCCTCCCCGTCCGGCCGGCTGTAGAAGAAATCCTTCACGACATCCACATCCGTATAGTCGATATTGTTCAGCACGGTCTCGGGCTCGCCGCAGAAGAGCTCATAATCATCCACCATGCCATCGAGCATCTGCGCCGCGAGCAAGCCTGTTCTTGTGCTCCAGTTGCCATCCTCACAGTAATACTCGTGGTCATAGAAGCTGGAGTCTACACACCGGTTATCCGAATCTGGTGTGAGCGCCATGTCCCCACCATTGAAGTAGCACTGCTCGGTCGGGCAGTAGCCGGTCTTGAAATTGAACTGGTCCTTCTTCACGTCCCGCGTCTGCCATGCGCCCCCGACGCAGCTGTAGCTCGTGCCGTTGAACACGACGTCCGGCGGCTCATTACCATTGAGCACGGTCTTCCCCGCAACGCAGCTGTAGCCGTTCCAGCAATAGTTATCTGGGCAGCAGCCGGAACGCGCAGGAGGCAGCTCGGTGAAGCCGCTCACCACGCTGGCGGGTTCAGCGCCGAAGAGATAGCCGAAGTCTCCGGCACCGAACATATCTAAAGGTATTCCATAAAACTGCAGGCCGGTGATGTCGTTACGGAACACGTCAGTCGCGAGGCCGACAAACCTTCTTTCTTCAAATATTGGTAATGGTAAAACAGGGACTTCACCCGGCAGGTATTTCCTCGCGTCATTCGGGTGGTCGCTATCAATGGTATCTGTTTTCCATCGCCCATCCATGTCGCAATAGGAGCCTCCGACAGCTTCGCATGTCGCTTTCTTATTATCTAAAGGAACAAGCGGTTCGCCGGTAGGTTCACCTGTGCCCGGTTCTGTGTATTCCAGGGTGGAGAGGCTCATCGGATTGAACGCGTTGCCATTCTCATAGCGATCATAGCTGCAGGAATAGAACCGTCCATTGTCATGGATGATCTGCGATGGTGTACCAGGGACAATCTGGATATTCTTCATCTCGACGATCGTGCCGGGATCCTTCTCCAGCCTGATCCGCATACCGAGTATCTTGTTGGCATCATGCGCAGCGCTGGCCTCAGCCGCATTTTCTGTCCTTGGCATAGAGTTGAGGTATCGTACCCGGATGAACCTGCCGCCGGTCATGCCGTCAATGGAGCCGGACGCGAACGGCGTGCTGAAAGCCTCGAACGGGCTTCCATCGGCCTTTTCCCGAGCGCCTTCCTCGACGATGACGCGAAGACCCGCCTCGCCTCTGACGCCGCTCAGGTTCACATCGAGAAGCATGAAGGCATCCTGATAGGATATGCCTCGCGAGACAGGGATAAAGGATGACGTGATCAGATTATCATTCATCTCCAGCGTGTCTTCGCCGAGGCCAGTGCCGGCGCTGCCTCCTTCCCAGCTGAAGCCATCTACTGCGTCGAGAAGGTTCTTTCCGGCGATGTCCTCATTCTGGAGCGCTGCGGCCGCGAAACAGGCGGATGGCTGCCCGCCGCCAGGGCCATAGATAGACCAATACTCGCCGTTATCATAGGCTATCTCCGCGCCGAAGAAATCTCCATGACTATATAATGCGTCATCGCCGCAGCACGCCGCGCCGCCGGCTGATGCAGTCCAGGTAAAGCCGCCAGCTTCGCAATTCGATTGCGAGATGTCGCCATCGCAATCCGTATCGATTTCTCCATTGCAATTCTCATCGACACCGTTCCCGCAGATCTCGACAGCATCGAGATGGATTGCGTCATTTGTGTCATCGCAGTCATCGCCGCCGAATTCCGCATCCCGGTAGCCGTCGCCGTCATTGTCCGCATCGCCGTGATTCTCATCTATTTCCCCATTGCAGTTGTTATCTCGCAGGTCATCAGGGATCTCCGGGGCTCCGAGATGATCAGAAGCGTGCGTGTCGTCGCAATCGATCTTATCCGCAGGGAAGGCGTCCGCAGGCAGGGTGCCTATGGCGATAAAGCCATCATTGTCCGCGTCCGCCAGCCCTATCCACTCATACTGCGGCCCGAAGACCCCTGTCACGTTGAAGATGCAGCCTTTGGTGACACTGTCAAACTGGAGTAGACTCCCTTTCTTGCCTTCATTGCACTCTTCCCAACGTCTCTCCGACGTACAGAGGATGTCATTGGTGCCTGTCATGAAACGATCCCGGTTGAGCATGTCGGTCAACGCATCGCTATTGTCAGAATCGCCTCTGCAACCGCCGATGCCCCCTCTATTGACATCGGTAATATCATCAGGACATTCGCCCTGGCTGCCATCAGGGAGAGAGATATGATTTTTCCCCGGTATCACATTGCCTGCCGGGATAAGGAGATACGCCATATCATCGTCATCGCCCCACCCGTCCTGCTCGCAGGCATGGATAAGGCAGCCTGCAGTGGTCGGCAATCGACGGACGATCTGGCAGTCTCCACCTTCTATGGTCCTGATGCCTCCTGCGCTGATGCTCGTGTAATATTCGATGTTCCGATTGTCCACGTCACCATCATCATTCGCAGACACGGAGATAGAGATGATGTCTCCATCAGCGATGGTGTCGATCGCGAGGACATGCGTCGCTGTCACTAGTATTATAACTAGGAAGAATATGCCTAGGGAATACCAGAACACCGTCCTCTTTTTCATCACTGCCTCTTTAAACGCCTGATGTTTATAAACTTTATTATGCCTTCTGCCTGACTTTGCCTAAAATCGTTCTATCCCTTCGCCAAGATAATCCGGCGACCGTCGCTTCCGGTTGCGCGCGATCCTCGCCTTGACCGCGCCTATCGCGGCTTTCGCTTCGTCCGGCCGCATGCCCAGCACCAGGCCGATGGCCCGCATCTCGCCTTCAGCCCGCATCTGCCAGGGAGAGCGGGCGAAGGACGCGAGCGTCATCTCGACCTTGCCTTTCCTACAGAGCCGGATGTTCTGCATCATCCTGCCGAGGATCTGGGCGCGGCTCTTCCCCCCTGTGGACAGAAGAGACGCGGCGCTGAACGCCACGATTTTCGTCTTCTCGTGCGCGATGGCGCAGAGCACATGGTTCATGCCCGAGTTGCGCTGGTCCATGTGGTCATGCTCCTTGTGCTCCTCAAGCTCGAAGACTATGTCCACATTGGTCTTTTCCAGCACGTCCCGCAGCTGCTCCTTCCCTCGCGCGAGGCGGAGGTCGGCCTGCTTGGAGAGTTGCGCTGTTGCGGCATAGAGTGGGAGCTTGGTCGTCTTCTGGAGCTGGCTGATGTCCTTCGCCTTTTCATAGAGGAAGCAGACGCCCTCGAGGCCGAGGCGTTCCGCCATCTTGATGAATTCCGGTTCATCATTGTTCGGGATGACGATGTCGATCATGATCTTTCCTCGTGCAGCTTGGTGAGGATGAGGCAGGCGCTGCAGCACTCTCCTGAAGCAGGCTCGCCGCACTGTTCACAGGACCCGATGGCGGTCAGGGAAGCGTGATGCCGCTTGAGGGCAGGTGAGAGGCGCATGAACTGCTGGACGATGTTTGCCTTGATCCGTTCCGCATCCTCGCCGAACGCTGTGAACAGACCCTTGAGGTCCCGGCGATAGGTGTCCGAGCTGCACGGGCATTCGCCATAATGGACAGGGAACCGTTTCTGCTTCGAGTACAGGACCACATCGCGCTCCTGACAGAAATACATAGGCTTGACGCGAGGGATGAAGCGTTCATCTCTGGCACTGCCTGTCTTGGGTCCGAGCCGGGCGGCGAGGAAGACCTGGCTGCGCAGCAGGTTCATCATGACGACCTGCGCTTCGTCGTCAAGATTGTGGCCGGTCACCAGGACATCCGGCTGGATTTTTCTGCTATGCGTATTCAATAAGTATCGCCGCAGCACGCCGCAAGTGTGGCAGTTCTTATAATCGTATCCCTTCGTCTTGAGGACGGATTGGATGTAGCACATGCTGCTGCCGAACTCCTTCCTGAAGGAGATCTCGTGCAGCTTGACGCCGATGTCCGTACATACCATGCGCAGGTTCTTGAGGTTCTCTTCGGTATAGCAGCCGATATGCGCATCCACGGTGATGGCCTCGACCTGATAGCCGAGCTTCTTCAGGACGTGCAGGATGACCGTCGAGTCCTTGCCGCCGGAGCAGGCCACGAGCACCTTGCTCTCCCTGGTGAAGAGGTTGAACTCCCTGATGGTCTGCTCTATCTTCTGCTCGAAGGCGTCGCTGTCGAACGATTCGACAGAGGCGTCATGCGCTTCTTCAAGGATGGTGAGGCAGGTTTGCATACGTATCTATACTTTCAGTTGTTGGCAGCGCCTGAACAGTTCCAGGAACCCGGGAGTGAACTTCTCTTTGCCATTGATCATCTGCATGATGCGTTCCTTGCTTTGGAAACCCGCATCCTCTATCTCCCGTCTATCGACCACTATCTTCCCATCATATCGGAGGAGATAGAGCGTCGTGATCTCGTTCTCGATCCAGCCATTCGGCAGCCGGTCGTCATGGTGGAATTCCCCAAGATCATGGAGGTCTTCCGGTCTGGCGGTGACACCGAGCTCTTCCTTGAGTTCCCGGAGCGCTGCCTGTCCTGTCGTCTCTCCTGCATCGGCATGGCCGGCGACTGAGCCTTCATAATAACCGGGAAAATTCGGTTTCGTCTTTGCCCGCTTGGTGAGGTACACTTCTCCTTTCCCGTTCAGGACGATCATGTGGACTGACCGGTGCCGTAGGCCATGCTTGTGCGCTTCCTCATAGCCCGCAGTGGCCATGACTTCGCCGCTCTCGGTCACGATATCCAATGGTTTTTCAGGCGCTTTCATGGTCCTCCAAAAACCGGTTGGAGTATATGAAATTAACCATTTAGCCGGCTCTGTCCCGAATCTCGCGCCTGCGGTGCTCGGCCAGCGCCGTCGAACGCCTTCCAATTTCGCAGCCTCGCTGACGTTTCGGCCTTCCTCATGGAAGGGGAAGGCCGAAACGTCGGCTCGGGTTAGTGCAGCACATCCTACGGAGCGCTCAGGCGCGAAAAAGACGGCGCCGGCCACCTTCAGGACAGAGCCCATTTAGCCCCTATCAGCCCCTGCCTGTCCCGAGGCTGGAGAAAACAAAGCTTTATATAGATAAGACTTCTTTTCGAGTGGTGAATTGGGGATGTCAGTTATGAGTGGTAAAACTAATGTACTCCTTATTTCCATAGTCCTGACCATTTTTATAGCCAGTATTGGCCCTGTTTTTGCATTGCAGGAAGATTTTGACGTCTTTTCTCAAAATACGGCCTTAAACGTCTGTTCCTGCTCATTCGCCAAGAATACATTAAGCATAAGGAACAGTGGGGATGTGACGAGTGTCTATACCCTTGGGCAGTCAGATTCTACCGCATCCTGGTCAACCTTGAACCAGAAGCGCTTTACCCTGAAGGCTGGCGAGACCAAGGATGTGCTCGACTATATCCGCGCTCCCTGCGATTCTGAAGGCGTGTACACGCTCAAGACGACCATCAATACCATCTTCGGCCTGCAGAAAGAGATCGAGCAGCCGCTCGAGGTCCGCACCTGCCGGAACATCGACATCCAGACAAGCGCCTTGTCCAAGTCTACCTGTCCCTGCAGCCCTATAGCCTACGAGTTCACCATCGCCAATTCCGGTGACCATGAGGAGACGTATAGTCTCGGCGTCGAGCCATACGATGAGCACGTCACGCTCAGCACCGCACACATCACCATCGCAGCCGGACAATCCAAACAGGTGGCGGTCTTCATCAACAAGCCATGCAGCGTCTATGGGGGCTTCAATTATGTCTTCCGCGCCGTCGGCGAAGGGAGCAATGTCGTCGGCGAGCTCCCGTTCGGCCTGGTCGTCAACCAATGCTATGATTACACCATCGACAGCCCGGCGGAAGCCGTCGCCTGCAACAATTTCGAGAACATCATCCCTATCCGCATCCGCAATATCGCGAATATCGCGAATACCTATCAATTGAGCGCGACGCTCGACTCTGGAGAAGAGTTCAGTTTCGATCCGGTGTTCCTCTCTGGCCGACAGACGCAGAACGTCAACCTGAGCGTCCTGCTCGAGAACCTTGATGCCGGACAATATGTCTTGGGCATAGATGCCCTGACCGCGCGCGGCGGCGTCAATGAGCATAAGGACATCACGCTCAATGTGGAAGAGTGCGATGAATCCGGCAATCCGGTCACCATAGAGGAGGAAGAGACGGATCTCACCCCCTATTTTATCGCTCTCGGCGCGCTTGTCGTCATCATCCTGCTCATCCTCGGCATCTATCTTGCCGGACGGTCGCGAAGGACCGATGGAGAGATCACCAGAAAATCAGCTGATGCCATGGATCCGAGAAGGCGCCTGCTCCGCTGGCTGATCCTCATCGTCCTGCTCCTTGTCTTCGCGGGCATCGTCCTCGGCGCGCTCCTGCTTCCAGGAGTATTCCAATCAGAAGGCACGAATGAGAGCGTCGTGGAGGAGAACGTATCGGAGAACATGGAGAATGGGAGCGTATCAGAAAACATAGAAAACACCACTAGGAATATCACAGACGTCCCTTCCGAAGAGGCCATTCCTATTGAAGGAGAGGAGGCGACCGGTGAAGAAGAGACGGTCCCGGCGCTCTGGATCTATGGCGCGATCGCTGCCGTCATCATCATCCTTTCCTGCATCCTCCTCGCTGTTGCGCTCGTGCGCCGGAAGCGCCAGGCCATGCCGGCGTCCGCAAAGAAAGAGGAACGAAGTTATCTCAAGCCCGCTGGAAAAAAGAACAGATGGTGGCTGTGGGGAATCCTTATCCTCATCATCCTTGTCGGTCTCGCTGCTGGAGGGTATGGCACATACCGTTACCTGTCGCAGCCGACCAATACTATCACTTCTGTTGACACGACCGGCCTCGAGACGAGCTTCGGCGCGGTCGTGGCGAAGCAAGGCGAGACTATCGACATCCCGCTCCTCGCGACAAATGCCGGAGAGACGACGGCCACGATCGACTTCACCGTCGACCGGGCATGGCTCGAGTCAGATACGAAGGAGCTGAGCCTCGCGCCTGGCGATGAGGCGCAGGTCTTCCTGACTATCCATCCGGATGACACGATTCCGCAGACGCGATACAGCATCGAGTTCCCCGGACAGGATGACGTGGGCAATGCCTTCACCGATAAGGTCGTCATCAAGGTAGAGGATGCGCAAGGGTCGTTCCTCTCCCGTTATCTCTGGTTCATCGTGGCAGCGGCCGTCATCATCGTCCTCCTGGTTGTAGGCGATATCATCCGCCGGGTGCGGCGCTCAAGACGCACCATGAAGGAGACAGAGGCGCGTGAGTTCATCGCTGGAATGCCAGAGAAGGCAGCGATGCCTGCTGTCAAATCAGGTGCCCCAAAAGAGCCCCCCTCCACACGGAAGGTCGTGCTTATCCTCTCGCTCATCACGCTTGTCCTCGCCGGCCTCATTGGGGGGACGTATTTCATGCTGACAGCCCTGAGCGGAAACGCGCCAGCCAGCCAAGGCCTGCTTGAAGAGCAGGGCCTTGTCCAGGAGGGCGAGGTTGTTGAGGAAGCTCCCCCTGTAGAGGTGAGCGGTGAGGAAGGAGGCGAGAACATCCTCGAGATCTCCAATCGCAAGACCATCATCCCAGTCAATATCAGGAATATCAATGAGGGAGTGACGTACCACATCGCGGTCCAGGAGGATATCGAGTGGATCAGCGTGACGGACGAGGCCATCACCGTGCCGCCGGGTCAGGAGCGGACGGCCTATATCGTCGTCGATCCACGCCAGGGAGCCAAGGACGGCAAGTATGCGGTGGCGATCGACGTCAATGTCGAAGGCCAGGAAGAGCCGCTGTTCTCCAGCACCATCACGCTCGATGTCAAGAAGTACCGGTGGTTGGATACCTTCCTATCGTATCTCTTCTACATCGTGCTCGGCCTTGCCGTGCTGTTCGTGATCGTTCTCCTTGTGCGTCGGCAGGACATCAAGGCGGGTAAGATACGGCCGAAGGAAAAAGTCTTGCCGCAGCTGAAGGCTGCCGAGAGCTCCCTGCTCAAGGAGGCCGAGAAGGAAGGCAAGGCGAAGAAGGGCAAGACGCAGATACGGCTGAAATAACACTTTTTTCTGCTTCAGCCGTTTGCACGGCAAACTTTATAAACTTCTCCGAGCCGCACTATCCCCGCTGGGGGCGTAGTATAACCTGGCTAGAATAACTGGCTCCAGATTCTGGAGCGATGAGGCGAAATGCCGATGATTAGGACAGCTGGTCTGTCCGAGCGATCTTCGCTCTGAGGAAGAGACCAGTGGATCAGGGTTCAAATCCCTGCGCCCCCACTTTCTTTTTTTATGAGTAAGAGTTTGACAAAAACAAGTACGTCGTTAGGGAATCTCGAACGTGAGTGAGAGATTCCCTAATCTTGAGTTCAGGGTTGATAAGGGCGGCACGCCCTTATGTGGTAATCAATGCGCCCCCACTTTCTTTTTTTATTATCCCATCTGAGCGTATGGAGACAATAAATCATCATAGCGTTCGCCTGTTCTTCACAAACCCAGAGACAGGCGAACCCACCGCTTCTTGTCCTCTTACGATTCTGTTTTTCTGCTCTCCTTATCCCTTGAGGAGAGCAGAAAAACAGAACCGTCCTGCTCCAGGAAGAGGCTGAAAATTCCTCTTACCCGAAGTGAAGAGGAATTTTCCCTATGAAGAAAAATATAAACAGTTCTAAACAATTGAGGGATAGAGGCTTATCTCGCTTTCCACGTCCCTCTCTTCACGCGCTCCTGTGCGATCTCCAGCGCCGCCGTCCGTGGTGACATATGCTGCTTCTCCGCCTGCCGTAGGATCTCCTTCACGTTCTTCACGATCCTCTTCTCCACCATCGGGAAGACATCCTTCGCCTTGCCGCCTTTCCATTCCACATAGGAAGAGATCACGCCGCCGGCGTTCGCGATGATATCCGGCACCACCAAGATGCCTCTCTTGTGGAACTCTTCCCCGATGCTCGGCATCATCGGGATGTTCGCGCCTTCGACGATGATCTTCGCCTTCACGCTCGCCTTGTTGGCCTCATTGATGACATCCGGCTTTGCGGCGGGAATGAGGATGTCGGCATCCACGCCGACAATCGCATTGCTGGCAAGCGCTTGTCCGGTATAGTTGACGACGCTGCCCGTGCGTTTCTTCACCGCCTCCAGCTTCTCATAATCGATGCCGAACTTGTTGTAGATGCAGCCTTTAGAGTCAGAGACAGCGACGACCTTCGCGCCAGCCTCAGTCAGGAACTTCATGGCGAATGTTCCCACATTGCCGAACCCTTCGATGGCCACCCGCGCCTTCTTGATGTCAAGGCCGATGTGCTTCGCCGCGACAAGCGTCGCGTGATACACGCCATAACCGGTGCTGCCGAGCTCGTGCGGGATGCCCTTCATCCTTGCGGGCTTGCCGGTGCAGGATTTCAGGCTGCCGTTCGCCTTGGCGAACCAGCCCATCTCTTCCTCGCCCATGTACATGTCCGGGCCAGCGACATAGATGCTCGGGCAGACCTGTCGCAAGGCGCGCGCGAAGGCCTCGACAATGGCCTTCTTCTGTTGCTTGGACAAGGTCTTTGAATCCATGACGATGCCTGATTTTGTCCCGCCGAACGGCAGTTCGGCCAGCGCGTTCTTCCAGGTCATGGCCCGCGCGAGGCTCGCCACTTCATCCACGCTGATATCTGATGTCATGCGGATGCCGCCCTTGCCCGGCCCTAAGCGAGTATTGTCGATTACGGTAAAGCCATGCATCTTCGTCTTTGGATCGTACACTTCAAGAATCTTCTCTGGTCCGATATCATCAAATTGAAGTTGACGCATGCATCGCTTTGGGTAATAAACAAGTATAAATAGATTGTGTTGAAACACGGCGATGACAAAGTGGAGGATACCTTTTTCCTGCCCTCCGCCCTTCCCTCTGCCTTTGTTTCCATTCTGGTGCTCTCCTCACCCATAAGGAGAGCACCAGAATGGAAACTGAAAGCGCGTAGAAGAGTATCGGAGAAGAAGCTGAAAATCGCCTTAGCGTGAGGCAAAGAGCGATTTTCCCTATGACGCCTTTTTTGTTTTACCTATTTCATTTATCCCCCAGATACTTGTAGATCGGCTGCTGCTCCTTCGCCTCTGCCTCGCGGTTCGCGTAGCGTGCCAGTACATAGAGCATATCCGACAGCCGGTTGAGGTATTGGATTATCTCTGGGTTAAGCCTGATGTGCGACGCCAGGGTCACCACAGCCCGTTCCGCCCTGCGGCCGACAGTCCTGCACAAGTGCAGGAAAGCCGATGTTTTTGTCCCCCCCGGCAGGATGAAGTGCTGGGGGATCTTGAGCTGCGACTCGAACTTGTCGATGATCTGCTCCATGCCGACGACGTGCTGTGCGGTTATTCTCGGCGACAGCACAGGCTTGTCCACGGATGCCGCGATGTCCGCACCGAGCGTGAAGAGTTCGTGCTGGACGCGTTCGAGGATGGTCTTGACCTCCTCGCTCCAATGATCCTCATCGTTGAGGTGCGTGATGGTGACGCCAAGGACCGCATTCAGCTCATCGATAGAACCAAGGGCATCCATGTACGGGTCGTCTTTCCTGACGCGCTTGCCGCCCATCAGGCCGGTCTCGCCAGCGTCTCCGGTCTTGGTATAGATTTTCATGGCCACCCGATGTTTTCAGTGCTGTCTATGTTTATATTGTTTGTCATTCCGTACAGAGCTCATCCGTCTCGAGACGATTCTGTTTTCTCGCTCTCCCTACCCATGAGGAGAGCGAGAAAACAGAATCGGTCAGCCATGCTAAAGAATGATCATCATGCCCCTTGATGGAAGCTCATCAGCTGCTCTTGCCTGCTCCGGTCACGGTAGACCGTGATGCCCTTGCAGCCAAGTTTGTAGGCAAGCTGGTAGGCCTTCCCGATGGCTTCGATCTGCGCCTCATGCGGGAAGTTGATAGTCTTCGAGATGGCATTGTCCGTGTGCTTCTGGAAGGCCGCCTGCACGCGGACGTGCCATTCAGGAGAGATGTCCATGGCCGTGATGAACACCTTGCGCAGCGGCGCCGGTATCTCCGCGATGCCCTTGGCGCTGGCCTTGTCCTTCATCTTCTCCAGCAGCGCCTCGGAATAGATGCCGAGCTCGCACATCGTCGCTTCGAGGTATCGGTTCACGAAGAGCAGCTTCCTGCCGAGCACGTTGCGCGTATAGCAGAGGGCGATGTTCGGCTCGATGCCCGCGGAGACATCGGCGATGAGGCTGATCGTGCCGGTGGGCGAGATCGTCGTGCAGGTGGCATTCCGCAACCGAAGGCCTCGCTTGGCCCAGATGCTCTTTTTCCAGTTCGGGAATACGCCGCGTCGCTTCGCCAGCTCTTGCGACATCTTCCTCGCCTCCTGGCTGATGAGACGCATGACGCTCTCCGCCGTCCTCACCGCCTCTTTGGAATCATAAGGGATCTTGAGCTGGATCAGCATGTCCGCGAAGCCCATGACGCCTAAGCCGATCTTGCGGTTGCCTTTGCAGATGGCCTCTGTCTGCGGCAGAGGATAGCGATTCACGTCGATCACATTGTCGAGGAAGTGCACCGCGCTCCTGACAGTCCGGCGAAGCTTCGCGAAGTCGATCTCGCCCTCCACGACCATGCGGGCGAGATTGACACTGCCGAGTCCGCAGGCCTCATACGGCAGCAGCGGCTGGCCGGCGCAGGAGTCTGTCGCTTCGATCTTGCCCAAGCCCGGCGTCGGGTTGCTGGCATTGATGGCGTCGAGGAACAGCACGCCCGGCTCGCCGCTCTTCCACGCCTGGAAGCTGAGCAGCTCGAAGACATGCCGCGCGCGGAGCTTGTTGACAGCCCTGCCGGTGCGCGGGTTGATGAGCGGGTATTCCTTGCCTTTTCTGACCGCGTCCATGAACGCTTTCGTGATGCCGACGGAGATGTTGAAATTTGTCAGATGACGATGGTCCTCTTTGGCGGCGATGAACTCGAGGATGTCCGGATGATCGACGCGCAGCATGGCCATGTTCGCCCCGCGCTTCCTGCCGCCTTGTTTCATGACATTGGTCGCGGCGTCGAAGACGTGCATGAAGGATACCGGACCAGAGGTCTGGCTCTGCGTCTTCGCGATATAATCATCTTTGGGCCTAAGGCGCGAGAAGGAAAAGCCTGTGCCCGCGCCGGACTTATGGATGATGGCCGCCTGCCGGAGCGTGTCGAAGATGCCCTCGATAGAGTCCGGCACCGGAAGCGCGAAGCACGCGGTGAGCTGCTGCACATCCGTGCCCGCGTTCATGAGGGTCGGACTGTTCGGCAGGAAATCGAGGTCGGCCATGAGGTCATGGAATTCCTGCGCTGTGGCTTGGGTATCCGCCTTCTTGTCATAGAGCTTGTCTGCCTTCGCGACATCCTTCGCCACGCGCCAGAACATCCTGTCCGGCGTTTCCGTGAGATTGCCGCGCTCATCCTTCAGCAGGATGCGCTCCTTCAGCACGCGCAAGGCGTTCAGCGAGAGCGTCGTTTTCGTCTCCATGCCGAGGATGGCCCGTGCCTGCTCCCGTGTGTACTTGCGCTGCTGGCGGTAGAGGATGTATGCCTTGGCGGTCCGTGCATGCCCTTTCTCTATCAGCACCTGCTCGACGATGTCCTGGATGTCTTCTATGGAGGGGACGCTATGGCCATCGTATCTCTTGTCGAGACGGCGCACGACCTCCTCAGAAAGCTGTTGCGCGAGCTTCCTATCCTTGCCGCCGACGGAATGGGCGGCTTTCCAGATGGCGTGCGTTATCTTGTCCTGCGAGAATCTGACTGCGCTGCCATCGCGCTTGCGGATGCGGGTGACGGTGGTTTTCATGCCTCTATCGACGGTGCTGTGGCATGGCCGGTATTTAAAGGTTCCCCGCGGTGCCGGCGATTTTCTTGTCCTCCTCATGGGTAAGGAGGACGAGAAAATCGTTGCAGGACTATTACAGGGCTATAATCAGCACAAAATAAAGCAGCATGAAGAAAAAAAGCTTCGCAATCCCATCAAATCTTCAGATCGCATCCGCCCTTGAATCCGCACTGCTTCGAGCATTCGGTGCAGCCGCCGAGCTTGATCATGGTGCCGTCCTTGCATTGCGGGCAGTACATGCCCATCTCGCTGCCGTATTCCCGCTCGGCCGCGCTCATGGAGCCATTGCCGGCGATAGCTGCGGCGATCATGATCGTCGCCTTCTTTGCCAGGTCGACTTCAGTCAGCCCTTCCGCCGAGGCGGCGTTCTTCTGCTCGGTATCCGCGCTGGTCGAGAGCACCTGCTCATTCCGGCAGCCGTCGCGATAGATCGTGACACCCTTGCAGCCGAGATCGTATGCCATCTCATATAATCGTTTCGTATCGAGCAGGCCGAAGTCGTTCGGCGCATTGGCGGTCTTGCTGATGGAGGAATCGGTCCACCGCTGCACCACTGCCTGCACCTTGATGTGGTCCACGGGCGCCAGATCCATGGCGCTGGCGAAATATGGCGGCAGCTTGCCTGTCTCCTGATTGTACTCCTGCGCCATAGGGATGAGCACCTTGTGGAAGCCGAGACGCGATTGCCGGTAGAACTCGAAGGCGTAGTACGGCTCGATGCCGGTGCTCGTGCCGAGCATGCTGCCGACCGTGCCAGTGGGAGCTTGTGTGGTGAGGGTGACATTCCTGATGCCGTTCCGGCGCACGGTTTCCCGCACGTCTTCTGGCATCCCTTTCATGAAGCCGGATTCGAGGAACTTCTCTGCCTCGAACTTCGGGAAGGCGCCCTTTTCCGCGGCGATCGCCGAAGATTCAAGATACATGCTGACCGCGATGGTCTTGTAGATCCGGTTGATGAGCTCGAGACTCTCATCCGAACCGTATCGTACGCGGAGCCGGATGAGGAGCTCTCCCAATCCGAGCGTGCCGCCGCCCACGCGGCGTTCGCTCTTCTGGTTCTTCTCATTCTCCGGGAAGTGGTACGGGGTAAGGTCGATGACATTGTCCAGGAAACGCGCGAGACGTCTGCTTGACTTGGCCAAGACGTCCCAGTCCATCTCGTACAATGGCCCTTCGTCATCCGCACCGGTCTTCCGGATGAAGGAAGCGAGATAGAGATGGCCGAGATTGCATACGCCCCATCCAGGCAAGCCCTGCTCGCCGCAGGGATTCGTGCAGATGACCGGGTTGAAGTACCAGGAATTGCTCATCTTATTGTAACGCTCCATGAACACGACGCCTGGCTCCGCGCTCATCCAGGCTGAACGGATGAGCTTGTCCCACAGCTCACGAGCCTTGACGGTCTTATAGACCTTGATCGGATAGGCCTTGCTCTTCCACTTCTGCAGGTCGCCATCCCATTCCTGCTCATAGATCGTCTTGATCGCTGGTTGCTCGTAATCAGGATACTCCAGGTGCCAGACGTCATCTCGCTTGAGGGCCTCCATGAAACGGTCGGAGACCATCACCGAGATGTTGGCGTTCTCGATCCTGCCCATCTTGGTCTTGGATTCGATGAACTCGAGAACATCCGGATGCCAGTCCGCTTGCATAAGCATCAACGCTCCCCGCCTTGAACCGCCTTGCTCGATGAGCGCGGTGGCGTAGGAGAACAGGCCTCCCCACGAGACAGAGCCGGAGGACTTGCCGTGCACGCCGCGCACATAGGCATATCTCGGCCGGAGCGTCGCAAGCGAGATGCCGACGCCCCCGCCACGTGACATGATCTCGATCATCTGGAAGAGCGTGTCCCGGACGATGGAATCCCTGCTGTCTTTCGGCGAGGGGATGACATAGCAATTATAGAGCGTCAGATTGGAGGTATACCGTCCATGCTGGTCGACATTCGCGCCGGTCATGATCCTGCCTGCAGGCTGGATGTGCTTTTCCCGGAGTTCCTCGAGGAAAACCTGCGCGTACCGGTCTTGCAGCTCTGGCGTGACTTCTACCGAAGCGACCGCCCGCGCGACGCGCTTATACGCGTCATCGATGGATTCAAGGGGCTTGTCGCACTTCCAGAGCGATTGCCGGAACTCGAATCTGTTCTCTTCGCTGGCATAATTGCCGGTGATCATGTGGAGGACGCACGTCTCATCCGGAAGGATGTCCTTGATGAGACCGAGATCCTTCTTCGGGTACTTGGCATCCTCTTTGGTGATGACGATGACCAGGTCACCTTTGCCGATCTCATCACGCTTGGTCTTGATGGAATATCGGTCCAGGAAGATGGCCCTGCCAAGCTCATCGAGACCGGTAGAGGTATTGAGAATATGCTCTGCCTGCTTGCTGATGGTCAGATGAAGCTCCTTGAGCTGTTTGACCTGCGGACAATCCGGGATGTTCTCTTCCCGGTCACGTTCTTCAGTGCGCTTCTGGCGGTAGAGGATGAAGGCCTTCGCGGTCTTTGCGTGGCCTTCTTCGATAAGGACTTTTTCGACAAGATCCTGGACATCTTCGACAGAAGGGATCTTATGCGCGTATTCCTGATGGACGTTGGCGATGACCTTGTCGGAGATCTGCCGAGCCATGGCCCGGTCATTGCCACCGACAGATTGCGCCGCTTTGAAGATAGCTTCTGTTATCCTGTCCTGATCGAAAGAAGTTACAGAACCATCCCGTTTTCGGATTTGCGTCACCGTCGCCTTCATAGCTCCATCTCCTCCTTTTATGGCAATCCGACTCTCAACCTGATGACACACCACATATTGTGTGTCAAGAACCCCTGACCTACAATATATCGATAATCTCGATAATGTAATTGCATCCGCTAGTATTTAAATTTATTGGTTCGACGAACTATAGGTTTTTCGGCATCATCACTGATGAAGAAAAATTTATGGGGAAAAAATCACGGACGGGAGACAAAAATAGGAATTTATGGTCGTATAGTGCAGATATGAAGTCATAGCGCATCGAGTCATGGCACATCGATGATGCGATAAATGTGCAATAGAGAAAAAAATTGTCCAGGATGGCGGAAATCGTATCACTCCATGATGAAATGCTTGCTCAAACGCAAGGATTGGTTCTGGTAGTTCGATGCGATACCGACACCATACGCGATGGAAGGTTTCCTGCTCATGCGCTCGAATACCATCTTCACCACGATCTGGCCGTCCATCAGTTCCATCGGCGAGTCGCGCATGCGCAGCTCGAGCACGGCATGGCTGCCCTTGATCTCGCCTCGCTCGCCATAGCCGAAGCCGGGATCGAAGAAGCCGGCGTAATGGCTCCGGAACTCACCGATGCCTGAGTGGAAGTCCACCATCTCGCAGGCATAGCCGAGCGGGATGCGGATCTTCTCCTTTGACTTCAGGATATAGAAAAAATCAGGGTCTAATATGAGCCGTCCGTTCTTTGGCCGTTTGACGAGTTCCCAATACTCTTCCATCGGGTGGTCATGCTTCGTCAGGTCGATCGGTTTGGCATTTTTCTTTGAGCGATAGCCGACCACATCGTCTTCCAGGTCGACGGTCAGGAAAAGCCCATCTTCTTCCACTATCGCTTCGTTCAAGGGTATCGGCGTCCCTTCCTTGCTGTACAACAGCTGTTCCTCTGTATACACCTTCTGCAGCTCTTCCAGATGGAGCCTATGCTTATTTCCGGTGGTGGAGAAGCGTATCTGGTTGAGGGTTATCCCTGATCTGACCTTGATGTCAAAGGACATCGGATAGACGATAAGATACAATCCGCCTTTATACCCGGGAGCGACATTGTCAAAATTGGTGCAATCGTCGGTTATCAGCCGCGCGAAGGTGTCTATCCGGCCAGTCGAGCTTTTAGGGTTGGATCGCGCCTTGAGCGTTGACGGCAGGGACAGGCTCTCTTCGAGCTGGAACACATAGGTCTTTTTTGCCTCCAAGAACGCCCCTTTCTCGATGTTGAATCTGTAGTAATCGCCAGCGTATCCATCCAATTTATCCTGGACGCTCCCCCCTTTTGACAGCAGGAAGCTTGCCGGAACGCGATACCCTACTTTTCCGAGCCGCAGATCGACGCTAGACGGCTGTATGTTCTCGTTCGGGATAGATGCTGGTTGGATACACCCTTGGCGTATGAGCTCTTTGATCTGCTCAGAAGACAATACTCCTGCCGGTGGCGCGGCCACATGGTCTCTCTCCGCTTCATTCAGTTGCGTCATTTCCCCTTCTTCTCCAGCAGCTTCTCGACTTCTTTCTTGAATGAGGTGAGATCGGCGAAATCCCGGTACACGGACGCGAAACGGATATACGCCACCTTGTCCACCTTCTTGAGCTTCTTCATGACCAGCTCGCCGACTGTCGAGCTCTTGATCTCGGTCTTCTCGAGGTTCATGATCTCCGCCTCGATCTCGCTTATCAGGGCATCGATGCGCTCGATGCTGATGGGGCGTTTCTCGCAGGCCTTGATGACGCCGAGGCGCAGCTTGTTCCGGTCGAACGGCTCGCGCTTGCCGTCCTTCTTCACGACCATGAGCCCGGCCATCTCGATATGCTCATAGGTGGTGAAACGCTTGCTGCACTTCAGGCATTCTCGCCGTCGCCGCGTGACGGCTCCGTTATCGGTCTCTCTGGAATCCAGCACTTTGGTGTCTAGATGTCCGCAGAACGGGCATTTGATCGTGACCACCCCATCTGATGCAGGTATCGGTGCCGCGAGGCGTATTTAAATATTGTGATTTCAGCGGCCGTAACGAAAAGATGACCATCTTGATCGCTCGCCACCGGCTTTGCGCCCTGCTTTCTTTTTTCTTCCCCTCACTTCCGAGGGGAAGAAAAAAGAAAGCAGAAGGACATGGAGAAGGCGCGAGCGGCGGGCAATCTGGCTCTCCAATCATCTGATGCAGCAGATTTCAGCATAAAAAGAGAGAAAACAGAAAAGAAAAAAAGAGGAAGAGCCTCAGATGAACTGATGCTCGACATCGCTTCCCTTGACCGAGTTGATCGAGAAGTCACGGAAGGCATAGCGCTCGAGGGTATTCTCGACATCTCCCCTGAAGATCCATACCTCTCTCGGCAGGCCGGCATAGGCGTCGATCTTGATGCGCACGGTCGTGCCATCCGGCCGGTCGTACTCGACCACTTCTGCGGCGCGGTTGTCGATCTGCTCGCCCCCAGTCCAGACCGCGTCAAAGGGGACCTCCTTGACCCACTCATACGGCGTCTTGATGATGAAGTCATTGTAGTCCACGATGAACTCGCGGTTCTGGTCTAGGCATCTGGATTCATGCCTGCTCTCGCAATACGCGAGGCCTGTCTTGGCAGCCATGTCTAAGTAGACCGTGTCGAAGTAGTGCTTGCGGTTATAAAAATTGACTTCGAACAGCTTGACCTTCATCGCGTCTCCCCGGATGAAATACTGGTCACGGATGAGGTTCCAGTTCGCCGAGGTCTGATAGTAAAAGGCATAGCTCGTGACCTTCTCGTCCGCCTTTGCGATGAGGCGCTTCACTTTTTGATCCTTATAATCCGCCAGCTGCTCCGTTGCCGGTTGTCTCGGCTGCGGCGGCCGCTGCGGTGTCGTCACCGTGGTCGTCCGCGTCGGCGCTGGTGCAACCTGCTGCGGCTGCCGCGCTTGCGGCTGTTCCGCGGCTGCCGGCTGGGCAGCGTCGGCAGGCGCTTCCTGGGTGCCCTCTGCTGTTGTCGGGCTGCTCTTCCTGCAGCCGGCAAGGCTCAGCGTCAAGAGAATAGCGATGACCAACACTGCTATAGTCGCTTTGTATTTTCTCATGATGCACCCCTCTCCTCTGATTGATCAGATAGGGATATGACGGGCGGGCACTATAAAAATATTGTGTTTTGAAAGGCTCTGTCCTGAATCTCGCCGCTTTGCGGCTCGGCCGGTGCCGTCAGGCGCCGACTGTAACTCTGCCTCGCCGCATTTCCGGCCTTCCTCATGGGAGGGGAAGGCCGGAAATGCGGCTCTGGTTAGTGCAGTGAATCCTACGGAGTGCTCTTCATGCGCAAAAGACGGTACCGGCTTCATTCAGGACAGAGCCTTTTGAGAAGACTGACTTACTTTCTTGACGGTCTCTTGCCGCTCTTCTGCGCGTGATGGTCGAGGGCAAGCTCCGCTTCCACCGGCGCATGGCCCATGGAGACGATCGATGCCACGAACATCACCCCGAAGATGATGGCGAAGGTGAAGCCGAACGATTTTTCCAGCTTCCAGACATAGAGCACGCTGATGAGAAAGCCGATGATGGACGCGAGCATGAAACTGCTGGACAATGGGGCTGCCTGGAAGTGCTTGAGCATATATTCACCTCTTTCTGCGTGTTGAGGAAACGAGGTTTATATAGTTTGCGTATAACTTCGGCACTGTCCTAAATCTCGCGCCTGCGGCGCTTGGCCGGTGCTGTCGAACGCCGTCCTGTATCTCCGCCTCGCCATGCTGTCGGCCTTCCTCATGGGAGGGGAAGGCCGGCAGCACGGCTCAGGTTATTGCAGAGAATCCTACGGAGCGCGCTGGCGCGAAAAAAGACAGCACCGGCCTTATTCAGGACAGAGCCGTATCACTTCAAGTAATCTTTATATACGAGATAAACTCTATCGGAAGCGATGGCAAGCGTCCTGATCCGCGAACTCGAAGGGAAAACCTTTACCGACATCCGAGGCCTTCCTCATGGGTGCGTTTATACAAAAGGGGATACGGCAGCGTTAAGAACCGATAAAGGATGGTGCTTTGCGCTCTTCTGCTGCGTCCTCCCTTGCGGGCAGCTTGAGATAAACGCACTGACTTTTCTGAATGCGTTGAAGAGAGCCCTCAGGTATTCTATAGCGAAGACCAACTACCGCCCAGTGCCCATTTCTAGTGCAGATAGCAATTTTATCGAGTTTGTCCACAAGTCACGAAATGACCAAATACTACAGATCAGAATTGAAGTTGATCCATCCATCACTGAAGCCTTTCTTACCGGCGTCACGTCGGAGTCCCCTATGCCCGCGAGTACGCCTTTGTCAGGTATCAAAGCTGTTGACATCACCGGATTCTTGGATTTGACGCGTCCGGTGGACGGTGGTCTCCCGTCAGTTTTCCCGAAAACAGGGCAGTTTTCGTTCCAGGTATACGCGCAAGCATTTAGCGAACAGCATGGTGGTATGGAAGCCGCGATGGAAGAGACGTTAACGATCCTTCAAGGGATCGGCGGCCATATGCTCCAGAAGACAACCCCGATCCGCTTTCTCACGTTCTCTAATCGGATGTGGTGACGCTATTAATGGGAGAATAGCTCCTTTACTACCTGCATTGCCACCTCTCGTTTCTTTGGGAAGGCGGCTATGGAAGCCCTGCAGTGATAGCAGTCCCCATGGTCCACGATCCAAAGTTCTTGATGCTCATTCCACTGCCGCTTATCAAAACGGAGATAAAAACATAGCTCGGCATCAAGCCGTGACCCGGCTTCCTGCAGGATGGCCCGCTTCTGCTCCTCGTTCAGGTGCGCGAGAAGCGCGTCAAAGAACCTGGTCAGGTGGGTCTCCTTGGCGATCGTGACGCTCAGGATGCTGATGGGACTATTATTGAAGCCCGTGGCATGCTGCACGTCGAGAGGCACTTTCTCCTGCTTCAGGTCAAAGGGGAAGAGGGCGACCAGCTTCTCTTTGGTGAGAGCTTCATCCTCGTCCTTTGGCCGGCAGAACACGCTCACCGTCACGGTATGGAACAGTCTCATGCCCTTGGAAAAAACCTAAAGCTTTAAATACGTTTGGTCATCCTTCCGGCGCATGAAGCATTCTCTGAAAGTCACGCTTTTCCTGGTGTGCCTGTTCCTGATCACGCAGCTCATCGGCCTGGCGACCATCGCCCAATATATCCAGCCGCATGAGGTCGTGGATGTCGTGACGGGCAATATCACCGTGGAGATCGGGCATCCGGACACTGTCCTCGGCCAACCGCCGCAGGTGGAGAACAAGTCAACCTCTTATTTATACATCGTCTTCGGCGTTCTCGCGGGAACGGCCCTGCTCTTCCTCTTCATCAAGCTGAACATACGGCGCATCTGGAAATATTGGTTCCTCCTCAGCGTCTTCATCACGCTTGCGGTGGCATTCGACGTCTACATGGATCCCTACCTTGCTGTGGCGGCCGCCATCGTGCTCGGCATCTGGAAGGTCTACCGCCCTAATGTCTGGGTGCACAACCTGACCGAGATATTCATCTACACCGGTATCGCGATCATCTTCATCAGCATCCTCAACCTGCTTTCCGCGGTCATCCTGCTCATCCTGATCTCCATCTATGACATGATCGCAGTGTGGAAGAGCAAGCATATGATCACGCTCGCGAAATTCCAGACGGATGCCAAGGTATTTGCAGGCCTGTTCATCCCGTATAAGGCAGACGCCATGAAGACCGGAAAGAAGGAGAGCGTCATCGCGGCCAAGAAGGCGCCAGCGAAGGGTGCCGTGACCATGTCTGCCGCGCCCTCTCCATCCGGGGAGACAAGAAATGCCATCCTCGGCGGGGGAGATATCGCCTTCCCGCTGCTCTTCGCAAGCGCCGTGATGGAGCACCTTATCGAAGTCGATCAGCTTTCGAAGGCGACGGCGCTCGGTTACTCGGGTATCATCGCCATAACATCCGGTATCGCGCTCCTCTTGCTCTTCATCAAGGCCAAGCCTGACCGTTTCTATCCAGCCATGCCATTCATCAGCCTCGGCTGCTTTGTCGGGTATGGCATCGTGTGGCTGCTGATCTAGAACTATTTTTTTGGCATCGTCCTCCTCATGGAATAGGGAGGACGATGCCAAAAAATCATCGCACCCCGGCAACAACATTTAAAAACACCTCATCATTCGACCTTCCTGGGCAGGCTAGGCCGGGAGAGTAGCCCTCTCCTGTCACCCCCAACGGGCTTTAGCGGGGGCCGAAGCTTCGCGAGCGATGCAGGCCAGAGGCAGGGTCCTGATTGGGACGTTGACATTCTGTCCTGGCGGGCTGTCACTCGTGGGAAAGGTGTCAGGTCAGGAATGAAGCAGCACTAACCGCTTGAGATAGTGTCGTCAGGGTAACGGGATCGAGGAACAGTCAGGGTCAACTCTGTTTGTGGTCTGCTTCCACCGCGGGGCGTGCCTGTCCGCTTTTGTTTTTGTGATGCCTAATGAAGAATCCCTTGCATACGCTTGATGAGGTCATCTGGGAGCAGTTCGGCAAGGTCACGAACGCCGCGTATAATTCACTAGGCTGGACGAAGTATGATCTTGGGCAAGTGACGAGTTGTTTGCAGGGCATGGCCTTTACGGTGTATGGTATATATTTGACCATCTATGGTGCGGTGACTAACGATGTACCATCGCTGCTCGTTGGACCGCCTTCCATTGGCGCCGGTTATGCATTTTATCTGAATGATCGCAAGAAAATCGCAAGACGACATGATAATGAATTAACTGATCTTGTCAGGAGGGGGGTATCCCATCAACCGACTTTTGGTATGTTCCGGCCAGCCATCTTAGCTATCTCGGCATACACATTCTATAAAGGTGTTTCAATAACCTTGGGCAAATATAAAATGCCAGAATCTATCGCTCATAGCGCTTCGTCATTGGGTTTATTGATGGCTGCGGCTGGTGTTTCCTTCGCACTCCACGTTGCCACTGATTATATCCTTGACCAACCAACCCCTCCCCCAACGCAAAAGAAAAGCATCCGGTCAGCGCTACGTGAATATGTTTCCAGACGCTCTCGTCGTGCAGGACCAGCGGAACAACCTGTTTCTCATTATGTCCCTCTCCCGCAATTCGTTTCTGGCGCTCCACATGGGTAAGAAGCGTTAGAAACGAATTGCCGCGACTGTTCTCTACGAAATTAACTGAAGAAAAAAGCAGTGTTTTTATCATTTTTCCAACTGGATGGGGGTAGGAAGTACCCCTCGGGCTATGCCGGTGCCATCACAACGATACGTGGCGCTGATAGCATAAAGGTCACTGAATTTCTCATCCCCAAGTCCCACGAGCCGGACTTCAACCTTTCCATTTCCGAGCCGTAATGGTTCCAGATCTATCGGCGTGAGCGTGTATACCCATCCCTTACTGAAACATTTTTCTGCCAGGAATCCAGCATAGCCTTCACCAACATCACCCAAGATCGCCTTCATGCTGTGGTGGTTGCCAAAATCAGACACCTCCCCGGCCTGTTCCGTGGCAAGCTCGAGAGGGCTTTTCTCGTCTACGGCAAACATCCTCCTTGTTTTTTCTGCACGAGCAAGCATGCCACGGATGTACTTATCTGTCTTTGGCAATGTCCACCTGCCTCGAGTCTGATAGGCAGCACTCCCCTCACCAGCACGGGCAAGGATAATGTTCTGTTCCGGATCTGTAGCATCATCTATCGCAGCATAAAACGCGCCCCCATCCTTTAAATAGAGCGCGACTGTTCTCGTCGCATGATACAAGTCCGCCTGATCCTGCCCTCCTGCTTCAATACGAAATGCGATCGCTTCTCGTGCGCTTTGCAATACCCCTCCTCGCTCACGCGCAAACGTCACCGCTTGAGGCCACAGGCATGGTATAGAAGAACCCCTCGTAAAGACGATGTGCCCAAAATCTGGCCTCGCCAATCTATAAAACGGCTGTGCCACCTGTTCAATTGACATTACTTATCACCGAAGTGACAAAACCGTCTCTGGATATATAAAGTTTTCCATTATTCACTATCAAACGGTACTAAAAATATTTGTTAACATGTATTTGTTAAAGTATTTATAGTCAGTAACACCCATCGGATTGGAAAAAGGGCCTCCTCAACCGCTATTTTTCTTCGTCGGAGCAGTTAGCGAAAGATATCGTGGCCGAGGGCACGCGGCATATCGATATCCTTCGGGATTATGTCGCTTCCGCGCTCCAGAAGCGCAATGTCATCCTCTCGCTTACGCCGGCAAACTACCAGCAGCAGTTACCGATCCTCCGTCGCCTGCTCCAGAATGAACTGGTTGAGCTTGGCGAGATGGAACGGACCGACGCGGAACTCGTTGCGAACCTGCAAGCCTTCCATCGGGATAAAGCCATCAAGCGCGCCAAGCGTCTCGATGCCTGCCTTGGCTATGCTGAGATGAAAGAAGAGCATGTGCATTACTTCCTTATCCAGCTGTATCACACGCTCCGCTCTGAGTGGGCCGCGGTACTGCTTTTAGAGAAAGGCGTCGGCAATATCGCTGAGATCATCGAGAAGCTGAAAGGCCTGTGGAGTGTAGAAAAGGCGCTGCTCGACCAGATGTCCAAACGCGATGCTAATGGTAATGGGGTTTTTGTGGATGCGGGCAGCTTTAAGGGATCTGTCGTTGACCTGTTCTCAAAGCTGGTCCGTGGCGAACATGTCATCCACAGCATGGATGAGCATATGCGCGAACTTGTTCAACAGCTTATGCCCCAGATGCGTGAGGATCCTGTAGCAGGAACACGAGGGAGACTAGTGGATTTTATTGAAAACATCCATCAAGCGGTAAAAGATCGAATTAACGAACTTGTCGCGAGTGGCGACGAGCTGCAGCATGAACACCTTGATTTTGATGTGGTGAACCGGCCTGACTTTATCGAGCTCGTCCGGGCCAAAAATGCTGAACATAGCGCCGGTTTAGATGAGGACGAGCTACGGGCGTTCGTGCTGATCTACAGAAACTGGTTCAATAAGTGGGGATTAAACAGCTAGTTCTCGGAAAATCCAGCGAAACATTTAAATATACAACATGTTTTACATGTTGTACAATGGGGACGCAAATCACTGTCCGGGAAGTGGATCCGAAGGTATTCCAGGAGTTCAAGGCAGAAGCCACCCGATTCGGGCTGACTATAGGCACCGCCTTAACCTTAGCGATGGAAAAATTCAAAGCAGAACTCCAGCGGAAAAAGGGCAGATTCACCGCATTACGGCCGATGCCATGGGGCAAAGGGACGGAACGGCTCAGCGAAGAAGTTGATGCCATCCTCTATCGTGAGTAAGATGATCCTCCTCGATGCCAATGTATTCTTAGCCTATGCCAATGCGAATGATGTGCATCATGCTAAGGCCGTAGGCATCTTCACGGCAATCGAGAGCGGCATATACGGCCCTCCTTTGACCACGGATTACATCCTTAATGAGGTTGTGGGTGTCACGTTCAGAAAACAAGGAAAGAAAGAGGCAGTATCGTTAGGGGAACATATCCTTAAGACCATATTCATAGTATATATCGATGACCATCTTCTCAAAGAGGCATGGAAACTATTTGCCACGACGAATTTCACGTTCAATCTTATCGATTGCTCCAATCTTGTCACCATGAACATGGCAAAGGTGGAATACATCGCGACATTGGATAAAGAATTCTCAAAAATAGGCACGATCAATGTGATTAATTAAACTTTTATTCCTTCTATTTCTTATTTCTTCAGCTCAAGACTAAGCTTTCCTACTTTCTTTATGCGTGCATCGAGTTGTTCCTCAGGCAAAGAATTCCGCATGAGGATCTGGCTTTCCAGGTACGGCACGATGCCATCAGAAAGATCGAGCTGCTTGAACACGTCAAGTTCGCTGGGGCTGATCTTGAAGTGTTTGGATTTGAGCATAATACGTCTCCAATGAGAGGACTATATAAAGTTTTGTCTTACGCCACCACTATCGCCGCCTTCCCCGGCACTGCATTGTTCGCCTTCGGGTTCGCAGCGCCTTCCGCTTTCATGACCTCGATCGCACACCCGCATTCCGCAGCAAGGAACTCCTTCGCCTCGTTCAGCGCGGCGAGCTCCTTCGACTGCGACAGGATAACACTCGGAATGCCGCCCTGCTTGATCAGCTTCGGCAGCACCTTATAGATATCCTGTCCCTGTTTTTTCAGTTCGGTAGCCATGACTTTATCCAAGATCTCTTTCGGATCGCGTGTCTTGGCGAACAGGTCCTTGACGAGCGCGTAGAAGTTGTACTTCCACACCGCGCTCACGAACAAGGTTATGGTCTTCGGCTTCTCTATCTTTGCCAGCTTGAGCACGGCCTTGATGTCCTGCAGCGTATCGCGGATCAGCTGTTCCTTCGCGTCCGCTTCAGGATTGATCCTCTTCATATCAACGCTCGGCCATGCCTGTTGGCAGACAAGGCCTTTCTTGCCGATGCTCTCCCACGTCTCCTCAGCAAGGTGGGGAGTAAATGGGGAGAGCATGATCAGCTGCGCCTCGATGAGCTGGTCGATGACCTTCTTGTTCGGTTCGTTGTTCGTCCTGCGCAGATACCATTTTATGGTATGCTGCAGGTCGAAGAAGATCTTCTGGATGGCTGAGCGGAATACAGTCTCCTCCATCAGCTGCGTGGCGTCTCTGACCGTCTCGTGCAGCTTGGATACTGCCCAATCATCGATGGCCTGCGCGTCAGTTCTCCCCTTGTTGTAGAACTGATTGCAGGTCTCGTGCAGGTTCAGGAGCTTCGGGATGATCGAGCTGGCGAATTCCGTGTCCCAGTTCGGATCATCCATGCCCTCACCGCCGGAAAGGATCGTGATGCGTGTCGCGTCTGCGGAGTATTTCTTCGTCATCTCCCGCACCGGGATCATATTGCCGAGGCTCTTCGACATCTTTTGGCCGTCAACCGTCACCCAACCATTGACGCCGATTCCCTTTGGCCATTTATCCTCCGGGAAGATGGCGGTATGGTTGAAGAGGAAGAAGGTCAGATGGTTCTGGATGAGGTCCTTGCCGGAATTATTGAAATCAACCGGATACCAATACTCGAATTCGGCGCGCATCTTATCCGCGAGCTTGGCATCCACCTTCAGTGTTTTCTTGTCGCCCTTGCCGAGGAAAACATAATCAAATAGGGCATCATCGACGTCTTCCGGCTTGATGGCCTGTATAGTAGGTAGCAGCATGTAGTAGGCCATGTAGATCGTGCTGTCGGACAATGACTCAATCAGCCATTTCTCATCCCACGGCAGCCGTGTTCCCAAGCCTTCTTCGCGGGTGCATGCCCACTCGTGCAGCCAGTCGATCACATAGCTGAACTGCGCCCTCGCCTTCTCCGGGTACAATTTCAGCTGATTTAAGGCCTTGTGCGCGAGGCTCTTCCACTCCGGATTGTTGTAGTCGATGAACCACTGGTCGTCGACAATCTTGACGATGCTCGGCGTCAGGCACCTGCACACGACCTTGCCCGTAAGTTCATAAAACAGCTCGGCCTGCCCGTCCTTGATGAGCTCCTGCTTGATGGTCTCTTTCGCCGCCTCGACGCGCATGCCGGCGTACTTGCCGCAGTGCTGCGTCATCATGCCTTCATAGAAGCCTTTCTTGTAGACGACATGCTTGGCTTCCTCGAGCTTCTGCCTGTCGTGCTGGCTCTTGACATCAAGCTGCTTGCAGATCGTGATGGCTGCCATGTCGCCGAGCTCTGATGTCTTGATGATCGGGATGGGATGGATCATGCTGACCTTGGCGAAATCCAGGCCATGCTTCTTGCACTCCGCCTCGCTTGACTTGAGGTCGAACAGGCCCATCCAGTCATCCGGCGAATCTGATGGTACGGACATGACGATGCCCGTGCCTTTGGTCGGGTCGCAGAAGTGGGAAGGCAGGACCATGATCTCCTTGTCGATGGCAGGGGCCACGCACCATTGGCCGAGCAAGTCTTTGCCCTTCACCTTGTCGATGACCGTGACCTCTCGCTCCTGCGTCTTGAGCTTTTCCACACATTCCTTGCTGACGATCCAGGTCTCCTTGTTCACCTTGGCCTTGACGTACTCGGTATCGGCATCCACCCAAAGATTAGTCAGGCCGTAGCTGGTCTCCGGCCGAAGCGTTGCAGCGACAAGGAACTCCTTGCCCATCTTGAACTTGACCAAGGTGAACTCCTGCGGCGTCTCACCCTCGCCCTCGATGCGTGAGTGGTCGCTTACTGGGCAGCCTTCCTTCGGGCACCAGACGACGGGAAACTTGCCCTTGATGACATAGTTCTTCTCCTTCAGCTTCTTGAACTGCCACCGGATGAACTTGTCATATGACGGATTGAGCGAGGTCGTGATGAACTCCCGCCTCCAATCGATAGACAGGCCGAGATATTGCAGATCTTTCTTGTATTCTTTCGGGAAGTATCGCACCCATTCTTCAGGATCAGCGAACTTCTTGATGTCCTTGTCCGAAAGGCCATAATCCTTCATGATCTTGATCTGCTTCTCCTCGCCTTCCTTGATCCTGCGCGCGGCATTGACGATCGGACTGCCCGTGCAGTGCCAGCCCTGCGGCCAGAGGACGTTGTATCCTTGCAGACGCTTGTAGCGCGCGAAGGCCTCTACCCGCATGAGGGTGAATAAGTGACCCACATGCGGAAGGCCATTCACATACGGATACGGGAAGGTGAGGAAGAACTTCTTCTTGCCCGGCTGGGCGTCTGCCTCGAAGGCCTTGGCGTCTGTCCAGCGCTTCTGCCATTTATCCTGGATGGGGAGGAGGTCGAGCATAACGACGGAAGAAAGCGGGAAGTATTTAAAGTTGTTGCCGGAAAAAGAGAAGCAAAAAGAAATCTAGAACTTCTTGAACTGCGCCACCGTATCGATCAGGTCCACATGTCCCATCATCAGCGCCCTGCAGCAGTACCGGTCCAGCCCAAAGTCGTCAAGTATCTTCTTGATCTCCTCGCCTTTCTTGACGCGTTCCTGGTACTCCTCCCACAGGTGGCCGACAGGTTTGCCGCAGCTCATGCATCGGATAGGGATTATCATGGTCGTCTACCTCATCTGTATGATTTCTGTCGCTTGGCCCTTGCCTTTGAATCGTTCGGTTTGCACGTCTCCTTGTACCGGACATCGGCGACCAGCATGCCGCGATCGTACTCGAGGAAGCGCTGCCGCAGTTCATCCTTGCCGGCGAACGCCACCAGCGCGCGGGCGATGGCCAGCCGCGCGGCTTCAGCGCTGGAGTTGACCCCGCCGCCGAAGACGCGGACATCGATATCGACCTTGCTGGCATAGTCCTGCGCGAGCAGCAATGGCTCCATGATCTTGGTCCTGCACATCTCTGGCTGATAGAGGTCCACCAGCATGCGGTTGATGCGGACGACGCCTCTTCCAGGACGCAATGTAGCGCGAGCTATGGATAGTTTCCTGCTGCCGGATGTCGTGATGACCTTCGTTTTCGGTTGTGCCATGAGCGTGTCCCTAATCTACTTTTCCTCCTATCTGTCGTGAGACCTCTTTCAGCGTCAGGTAATCCAGCGTCGAGGCCTTGGCGATGTTTGCGGCCTCGATCGTCTCGAGCGTCTTGTCCCGCAACGCCGCCGGGACGCCGATGTAGCACATGACGTTCTTGTAGGCTTCCCTGCCCTTGGCCTGCTTGTGCGGCAGCATGCCTCGGACGGTGCGCCGGACGATACGGTCGGGCATCTTCGGGAAGTATGGTCCCTGCAGCGGGATGCCGCGGTGGACTTTCTGCAAGTATCGTTCGATGATGTTCGCCCTACTGCCGGTGATGACTGCCTTCTCGCAGTTGACGATGTCCACTTTCTCTCCCAAGAGGACTTTCCGGGCCGCGTAGCTGGCGAGCCGTCCTAAGATGAGGTTTGATGCGTCGATGATCATGGTCTCAGCCGATTATCCTCAGGTTCTGCCCTTTCGGGTTCTTCTGCAGCATCTCATGGATCGTCATGCACACGCCATTGGCCTTCCTGATCTTCTCGGCGGCGCTCTGGGAAAAATTGAACGCGGCCACGGTCACCTTATGGCTGAGGTCTCCTGTCCCGAGGACCTTGCCCGGGACGATGATGGTCTCATTGTCCTTCGTGTGCCTGTCGATGCTGAATAGGTTGACTTCCCGACGCCGTCGGGTGGACATCTCAAGGTCGTCCGCGATGCGCCGCCAGAGGTTGATATTCTGCTCACTGGCGTGCTTGCGGAGGAGCTGGATGAGCGCCTCCGTCTGTACATTCGTGGGTCCTGTCCGTTTGACCATGGTCCATCAGTCGTTTTCGTTTCTTTCCTTGCTTTCAATGAGTATCTTCTAATGAATATAAGTGCGGGGGAAGGGATTCGAACCCTCGCATCCACTAAGGAACTAGCCCCTCAAGCTAGCGCATTTGACCAGGCTCTGCCACCCCCGCGTGACGCGGTCCCCGGCTGCCCAGGTGTGGATGTGGCGCTGTCTTATTGCTTGATCTTGCCGATGAATTCCTCAAGCTGGTCATTGAGGATAGTGACCGCTTCCTCGAGCATCTGCCGATGGCTGAGCTGGCCGAAGGGCTCGACGAAAAAGATGAACTCGTCGTTGCTTTCGTTCAGCTTGATGTCGCCTTGGGCGAGATCGGCGCACTCGCCGCAGAGGATGCAGTTGAGGTGATTGTCCTTGTTGATGGAGAGCTTGCCTCCTTTGCAGTCGAACACGTCGACCGGGCATCGCTTCGCGATCTCTTCCGCGCGTGCGGGATTCTTCAGGATCTCGACGACCGGCTTGTACTTGTAGTACGCCACGCCGGGGGACCATTTGACATGCTCCTTGCCGCGTCCGAGCACGGCGGTGGCCTCGAGCTCGAGCTGCTGGCCCTTGAGGAGCTTCACGATCGGCATATCCGGATAGACTGGTACGATCTTCGGGTCCATGGATTGCAGCTCTTTCGCCGTGATGACGCCCGGCCCTTTGGCCTTGAGCGTGAGCTTGACGCTGCATTTCGCGCATCCCGCGTTTTCGCAGCTGCACTTGTCTGTCGGATAATAACTCTTGAGGTCCGTTTTCAGCGGGATGAGGCCGAGGCGGTGGGAGATCATCTCATCGTACAGGATGGAGCTGTTCTTCCGTATCTCGACATCCTCAATGGCCATCGTCGGCACTTCATTGATGATAGAGCGTCGGACCGCGTTCATGAACGACGGCATCGCACCTTTTACGATGAAGGACATCCGTCCTGTCTTCTTTTCCTTGGTGAGGAATCGTACATCCATTTTAGACCCGCCTCCCGCGTTTGCCGCCTTTCTTCCTGCAGGTGTCATGCGGCAATGGGGTGACATCTTCGATCATGCCGATGCGAAGGCCCATCCTCGACAATGCGCGGACGGCCGCCTGCGCGCCCGGTCCAGGATTGTTCGGTCCGTTGTGGCCGCCCGGGGCCTTGATATAGACATGCAAGCCAGTGATGCCTTTCTCGATGGCGCCTTCCGCCGCCCGCTTCGCGGCCATCATGGCCGCTGTCGGCGAGGATTCGAGGCGGTGCTGCTTGACCACCATGCCGCCAGAGGCCTTGGATATGGTCTCTCTGCCGGTGATGTCGGTGATATGGATGATCGTGTTGTTGTAAGATGAATAGATGTGCGCGATGCCCCAACGCAATGGCCGCCGCTCGTAATCATCCCGCTCGAACTGGCGGGTCGGCCGTTCCGGAGCCTTCTCGGCAGCAGGAGCTTCAGGTTTCTTTTCCGGGACGGGTTGGACGGTTTCTTCTGCCATAGTGTGTTGGACCTCTCCTCACTTCCTCTGTCTCGATCCTCGCCTGTCTCCTCGGCGTTGGGAGCTCGCTCGACGCTCCTTGTCTTCTTTTCTCTTCTCTTTCCTCGCCTTTGTCGCTTCAGACTGCGAGACGATCTGCCGTTCTGGATGATCAGGATTTGATAACGTCGAGTTCTGGATGAAGCCGATCTGCGTCTCCTCGGCCAATGGGACAAGGTAGGATGGCGAGGAGATCTTCCTTTCGGCGATCGTGACATGGCCGTGCGTGATGTACTGCCTTGCCTGCCGCATGGTACGCGAGAAGCTCTTCTTGTACACCTGCGTCTGCAGGCGCCGTTCGAGCAGGTCGCGCAAGGTCAGGCTGAGGACGACGTCGATGGTCGCGCTGGTCGGGATGAGACCGTAGCGCTGCAGGCGTGCCATGAGCTGTTTCTTCTCCAGCTCCGCCTGCGGTGTGGCGAGTGGGATGAGATTCTTGGCCTGCGCCGTGAAGGTCTTGAGCGTCGAGCGCATCTTCCAGATCTCCGTCTTGTTCTTCAGGCCGTATTCCTTTGCCAGCGCCTTCTCTTCCTCGATGCGCTGGCGCTGCCATGGATGGCTCGGGCCTTGGAATTTGCTGCGGATCTTTCTGGGGTCTCCCATAGTCAGTCACATCATCATTGCTGCATGATTATTATTTTTTCTTCTCCTTGTCTCCGCCTTTCGCTTGGGCTGGTGCGGTCGTCGCGCGCTTGACGCCGAGCACCTTGCCCTTGTTTCTCCTGAAGTGGGATTTTGTGCTCTGGCCGCGGACCGGCTGTCCTGCCGCGTGCCTTGCGCCGCGATAGGAGCGGATCATCTGCATGCGCTTGATGTCATTGCTGCGCACATAATCGATATCGGTGAGGAGGATGTGTTTGTCTTCGCCGTCTTCATAGTCCTTCCGGCGATTGATCATCCAGACCGGAGCGCCGTATTTCTGCGGCGACCGGATGACTTCGTCCAGACGCTGGGTCTCGGTGTCGGAAAGGTAGCCGGTCTTCTTGAACTTGTCCACACGCGCTAAGGCGCATGCCATATTGGCGAACATGAAGCTGACACCCTTTATCTTGAGCAGGGCATGGTAAATAGGCTTGTTGCCGTCAAGATCCGTGTTGACGACACGGACAAGGTACCTGAATTCCGGGTCAGTTTCTTTGCCTATAGCCATGGTGTATACCGAGAAGTCTGTAGAGCGCTTAAAACCCTAGCAGACGCTCGATGAACTTGTTTATTCATCGAACTCGGGCTTGATACGGTGAGGAAAAGGAGGGGGTTTATAAAGGTTTTGGGTGAGGGGTTTGGAGTTCGGAGTAAAAATAGGCTCCGATGACTGACGTCGTATTTTTATTCCGAACCTCTTACTCAAGACCCAAAACTACTGATACGCTCCCGCCGGGATTTGAACCCGGGCCTGAGCCTCCGGAGGGCCTGATACTATCCTCGCATGAGGGCTGTCGCCCTCATACACCTCCATCCGGATTAGGGAATCTCTCGCGCTGCTCGAGATTCCCTAACGACAAATCGTGGAAGAAAAAGTACGCTCCCGCCGGGATTTGAACCCGGGCCTGAGCCTCCGGAGGGCCCAATACTATCCAAGCTATACTACAGGAGCAATTGTCAGGGTGCCCAAACCACTGACTACTTACTATCAAACCACATACTACAAAACAAAAAATGGGCCCGCCCAGATTCGAACTGGGGACCACAACCGTGTGAAGGTTGTATCATAACCGCTAGACCACAGGCCCGATAAAGGGCGGTAACCGAGATTTGAACTCGGACCAAGGGATCCACAGTCCCCTATGCTAACCAGGTTACACTATTACCGCCATGTGATATAGCCGATAGTTCGTCGTTTTTATTTAAAGCTTATGCCGATTTCCTCTCTTCCACACCCATGAGGAAGAGAGGAAATCGGCCTTAAGGTGATAATACATTTAAGCGAAAGCCAATTCCTCCTTATTATGGATGAGCTTATCGATCATGTGGATGAGGAGAATAACGTCATCGGCGTGATGGATCGGGCTATCGTCAGGGCCAAGAAGCTCCCTCGCCGTATCGTGCATCTCTTCGTAGTCAACAGCAACGGAGAAGTGTATCTCCATCGCATCGCGTTCTCGAAACCGTCATTCAGCGGGTCATGGGCGACATCCGCATCCGGCTATGTGAAAGCGGGCGAGAGCTACGAGGCCGCGGCGAAGCGCGAGCTTGAGGAGGAGCTGGGCATCGCCGGTGCACCGCTCACACATATCGGCGATTTCATGCATGATTTCGACGGCGTCAAGCGATTCATCGGCCTTTTCCTCTGCGTTTACGACGGCAAGATCACGCCGGATCCGCGGGAGATCGCTGAAGGGAAGTTCTTCACCCAGGAGGAAGCGGAGAGACTCTTCATGAGCGGGAAGGCAGTGCCGAGCCTGCCGGCCTTGTATCATCATCTTAAGGAGACATCCTGAGACATCCTTCTAGGCCTTCCAGATATTTCTCTTCGCCACAGAAACTAGATACGGTGCAAGGAACGCGAACACATAGACACCCGCGACCAGCACTACGTTCTGATGCACGCCGCCGATGAGGCGTTCCGCCACACGATTGGACGCCATGACGATGAGCGAGATGCTCACGATGGCCAAGACGGGCAGGAACACGGCGGCGCCGACATGATGCCTGGTCTCCAGGTGCTCGATGTCCCAGATGAGCAGGTTGAAGAGCATGCCGAAGCCGACGCCGAGCACGATGAGGATGATGGCGATCTGCGCGATATGCAGCACGAGCAGGAACGGGATCAAGGCCACAGAGACGAAGAAGTTGATGACCGTCAGGATGATCAGGAACATCCAGTAGAACCCGAGGTTCAATCGCCGTGCCATCGGCAGATGCTTCTCGAGCTTCTCCGGCGACTGCATCATGGAGACGGTCTTGGCGATCTCCGCATCCGACCAGCCTTTCTCCCGGAGCTTCTCTTGTATGGTCTTCGCCATGGGCTACCTCTTTTTTATGTCGCTTTTTCTCTATTTTTTCCTATCTTTCTCTATCTTTTTTTCCTATCTTTTCATTGGTGATGGTGTGCTGGAATATAAACCTTACCTGTCAGGAAACTTACCAGCCGAGCTTCTGCAGGATCTCCATGACCGGATTCTTTTCCTTCTCCTCTCTATTCCTTTCTTCCTTCCGCGGCGCGTAGGGCTCGTATACCTGTCCGAGCAGCGAGGCCGCGAGCCGCTTATAGCCGATGGCGGCAGGCGCGTTCGGATGTGAGTGCACCACGGGCATCCGCATGGCCAAGGCGCGCTTGACGGCGTTGTCCTCCGGCACGATACCGAGGACCGGCACCTCAAGCAAGGCCTCGACATTCTTCACCGAAAGCTCGCTCTTGTCCCCGGTCACGCGATTGAGCACGGCTCCCATGACGGGGATATTCGCCTCTTTCGCGAGCGCGACAGTCCGGATAGCGTCGCCGACAGAAAGCATGTCTGGCGTCACCACCAGAAGGACTTCGTCCGTGGCTCGCAGGGCGTCCATGGTCTCCTTGCCCGCTCCTGCACCGATGTCGAGCAGGACGACCTCCGTGGTCCCGATGAGGTCAAGCAGCACATGATGCATGCGTTCAACGCTGCATGCCTGCGAGTCGGGAAGCGCGATGCTGGCGGGGATGACCCGCAGGCCAGAGGGGTGGAGGTACGCGGTGTCCATGATGGACTTCCTGCCGAGCAGGGCGTCATTGAGCGTGCTGTCGAGCCTGACCGAGCCCAAGTGCAGGCCGATGTGCGGCGTCGTGATATTGCCGTCGATGATCACCGTGTCCTTGCCGAAGCCGGTCAGCGCGCAGCCGAGGTTGATGGTGGTGGTCGTCTTCCCGACACCGCCCTTGCCGGACGCGACCGCGATGATCTTGGTCATACGGCACCTTTCAGGAACAGTTCCACATGCTCGATATGACCTTTCGCGTCCTTGAAGAATTGCGTGATGCTGTCGATATTGACCTCGACCGGCTTGCCCTCGATGATCATGGTCATCGTGACATGGCGGCGGTACTCGCGCTCCCGCGAGAATTCCGTGCGGTTCATCTGGCGCAGGAGCAGGTAGAAATCAACCATCTGGAGGATCTTCTCGTCCCGGATGTGCTCCTTGACCGTGTTGCACTTCGCGCCGGGCTGCGCCGGAGCCTCGAAGATCTTCTTCTCCGCCTCCAGCCGCTGCAGGATGGCGTCGAGCATGAACTCGATGGCGTTGATCAGGCGCTCGATGATGTTCTTGAAGACATCGCACGTCCGCGTGTACTTGAGGCTGACGTAGATGAGATGGTCCACGCGCTTGAGCTCTTCCTTCGCGCTTTCGAGATAGTCGTCGTCCATCATGATGCTTGAGGGTCCTGGGTCTTCGTGTCTTCTGCAGCGAGTATACGGTCCATCTGTTGTATAAAAACCTTTGTCTTGGCGAGCATGGCCTTCATGTCCTTCGCCGTGAGCGTCTTCATGCGGTAGCCTTCCTCACAGATGACGAAGGCGTCCTTCCGTGTAAAGGTCACGGGCGCGTCCTTCTGGGCGGCGATCAGGGTCCGGGCGTCCAGGATCGTCTGCAGCTGCTCCGGGAGGATCTTATGGCGCGGTGCGACCTTCAGCTTGAACACATCGAACTTCGCGTCGAAGTTGTCCGGGAACGCAGGGAGGCGTTTCTCCTCATGTTCATGCGTGAGGATAGCAGTCATCGCATTGGCCATAGCGAGGAAGAGATTCTGCAGCACGGCCAGCAGCAGCTTCGAATCCTGCAGCAAGGGGTAACTCTGCGTCAGGAGGTGGTTCGCGATCTTGAGATTCCTGAGCGCCTTCTCTCTCGCCTCCCCTGTTGTCTCCATGAGAGGTAGTGAAAGCCCGCCTATCTATATAAAGATATCGCCAGGACGGCCTTATTCCCCTTTTAACGCCAGAATGGCCTCTGCAATGTCGCCATTGGCGTCTTTCAGGGCCTCTTTGGCCGTCTTCACGTCAACGCCGGCCTGTTCCATGACGGTCTTGATGTCGTCTTCGCTGATCTCAAGTTTCAGCGTCCTCGACTGCACCGTGACTGCGCCGGAAATCTGGAAGCTCTCCTGGCCGGACATATTGATGCGGGTCACCTGCGGATGCGTGATGACCAGATCCGTATCCTTCAGGCGGATGACGACCTCACTGGCGTCGAGCTCTTCCTGCTTGATGCCCATCTGCCGCATGGCCTGCTGCATCATCCGTGGGTTTATTTTTGGCATCATGGTTGTGTCTCGCTTGCTGTCTCCCGCTCCACCTCGCTTATTTGAGGCCGAGGAGCGAGTAGCCCTGCCAGTGAAGCAGGATCTCGATGAGAATGACGACGACCACGATGATGATGATGTGGCCAGGCTTGAGCTGGAACTTCGACTTGTACTCGTCGAAATAGCGGACCAAACCGCCCATGCCGCTGGGCATATGGATCTTGTTGTCTGCCATGAAAAAGAAGAAAACGGCCGGATATTTAAAGGTGATGGTTCTCTCTTCAGGAGGCTATAAAACTTTTTAAACAAGTTCTCGCGTCAGTCTGATCATGGTCACGATCCTGCCGAATGAGGATGTCCAGAATCTCTTGGACGAGCTGCGCTCTATCCAGGAGGCGCTGCCGGAACAGGCCCGTGTCCTCCGCTCGTTGATCGACCAGATCTCCCGTCACGAGAAGATGGCCGTGAAGAAGAAGGATATCAGCCCACAGCAATACCAGCGCGCGAAAGAACGCCTGAGTAATCTGACGCAGCAATTGCAGACGGCTTCCGTGAAGCTGACGAAGCATCAGGATACGGCGGCGTTCCTGGACGCGAGGAGCAGGTAGTCTATCGGTACCGTTCACGTTGCTGGTTATACATTTTCCATTCCCGGAAAGAGGGCACGTCGGAAGGGGCTTTCGGAAACTCATCTCCTCCTCTCCCAAATGCTCCACCATACCAATCCACACGCTTTTTCCATTGTGCCGCAGGCGATGCGAGAAACTGCTTGATGCGGATATCGGTCAGTACGACGACGAATCGCCGATCATGTTCCCAGAGACATTCCACCTGCGGCTTGTCATTTCCTTCTCCTAGCCGAAGTATCTCACTATATCTAGCATTAAGGTTAGTGTATCGGAACTGTTCATTGGTCACAAATAGTCTCGGATTGTGTCCCTCCGCTTTTGTCTCTTCACCGTTCGGATGGACATCGATGACCTGAAAATTGTACGCATGCGCAGGCCGCTCATGCATCAAGGCCCCCAGTTCCCTGAAGTCATCTCGCGTCAGCCGTTCGTCCGCGTCCAGCACGAGTGCGTAGCGCGTCCTTACGTGTTCCAGGGAGAGATTCCTCGCGGACGCATAATCATTGAATAATGTGGTTGCTACACTTAGCGTCGGATAGCGTTGTCGCGCGGCGAATAATGCCTGCCGTGTGCCGTCCTTCGAGCCCGTGTCCACGATGACCGCCTGTTCGACGAACGGCACGGTGGACTCGATGAAATCAGCGATGCCGCCGGCGGGATTCATCATCTCGTCGCGTACGATGGCGCAGAGAGAGGTGTCCGGTAAACAAAGAGAGGGTGCTATCGGCATGATGTCATCGGCATCGGAAAATGAGGGCTTATTTTAAAGGTTTGGCCTCTGTCGGCGTCATGCGCAAGAAGGTTTTTGAGCACGATTTTTTGTCACCAATCTCTCCCCTTTGAGGAGATTGATGACAAAAAATGATAACTCCAGAGAAGAAAGCGCGTGGGACCGGAGTAAGCCGCCTTCTGTCAGACCCAAACCGTGCATTCGCAGCACGGCGATGGTCTGTCTTGACATTCTACTGAGCGTCGGGAAATCCGACTTGCACCAGCCAGGGCTCACCGTTTCATCCGTTCCTGCAGGCAAACTCGGCAGGTTCCTTTCGATCACGTTTGCGGGCGAAAGGGTCGTGTCGCCACGACGCTTGCTCCTGTTGCCAGAAGCGTCGCATGCCTCATCGCATCCTACAGGGGGTCTCGTTTCTGAGTGGTTGCCGCCCCTTTCAGGGCCTCCCTTCTGGGAATGGCTACCATGACTTGCGTCACGAGTGGGCGGACTTTCCTCAGCGCTTGCGCGCCGACAGTCAAGTTCCGGTCCTACGCAAGGGGCAAGGAGAAGGCAGAGTTTTTAAGGGTTTGGGTAATGATGGCTCTGTCCCGAATGAAGCCGGCGCCTCCTTTCGCGAGCGTTTTCTGCTCACCGAAAGAGAGGTGACAGGGGGACGTCCCTTACGGGGATGTCGCCCATCCATATTCTTGCTCTGTCGAGCGAGCCCGGCGCCGGCCGAGCGAAAGCGAGATTTGGGACAGAGCAGGTAATGACCAGCACAAGGAGTATGGAAAGATATAAAAACAAAGCAGTATTATGGAGTCAATACGTCAAAAAGGTGATACCATATGAATAAGGCACTTGTCGTGGTCATCGGTTTATTTATTGTGCTTCTTGTTTCCGTCATTTTTGCGTATTCTTTTGAGAAGACATTGACGGCTCATGTAATTTCGCGTCTGCGGGAACGAGCACGTGCCTACGCAAAGGTAAGCCAAGCAACAACCTCTGAACGGTCAGCAAGTGCAGCGAGCAGCGCCTGGGAAGGTTCAGGTTCTTCTGGCGCTGTACCATCAGGTCCTGCAGGCTACGGTTCCCCGGCAAATGGCACAAGCGCTCCAATGCCGACGTCGACGCAGAGCAGATGAAATACCGCTGCTTAGACTTTTGGGTTTAACGTGTCGTAGGGGCTTTCCACTTTGATCATGGCCACTGGTTTCATGTGGACATACACCATCGTCGTATCCGGCGAGGTATGGCCAAGGAGCGACTGCACCGAATTCACTGCATAACCATCCGCAATCAAATGTGTCGCAAATGAATGGCGCAGCGTATGTGGATGGACATTTTTCTTGACACCTGCTTTCCGCGCCGCGTCATAGATGATCGCCTGAACCGTCCGCACGCTCAGCTTTCCTCTGTTGCCGATGAAAAGATAAGCGTCCAATGTTTTTCCCGCAACACATTTGGAAAGGTCCTCCTGAAGGCCTTGCGCTATGATAAACGGCCTGTCCTTATTCCCTTTGCCTTTCCTTACCCAACCATATCCTTGAGCAAGCTCCAAATCCCGGACGGTAAGGTTCAGCAGCTCGGAGACGCGCAAGCCCGCCGCATACATCATCTTTACCATCAGCAGGTGTTTCGGATTCTTTATCGCGTCAAACAAAGCCATGACTTCCTGCTTAGTCAGCACTTCCGGCATCCGTTTCCTATCGGTCTTGGAGTAGTGGATGTCCACCCAGACGCGCTTGTTGAGCGCATATTCCATCATGAACTTGAGCGCCTGAAGATGCACGTTGATCGTGCTTCCGGACACCCCTCGCGTCGCCAAGCGATCAAGGAAGTCCTTGATATCAGCCTTCGAATACGCCCGGGCATCCTTATGGTTCTGTCGAAGGAACACCCGGACGCAATCAAGATACGTCGAGATCGTCCTTGGGCTGTATCGCCGCCGAAAAAGCTCTTTTTTCATCTTTTCCAGGACATCCATGCCGAATAAAGAAAAACAGAGGTTAATAAAACCTTCGCTTCAAAATCCGGAAGTTTTCCGGCCTCCTTTCGAAACTTTTTCGGCCTTCCCACCCCTCAGGAAGGTCAAAAAATCAGAAACGGAATCTCGAAATCGAGCCCCACAAGGCCTATACCACTAAAATTTAAGAGGATGCGCATATGAACTGTTAGTTACAATATTTTGGTTGGCCTTTTTAGAGTTAGAGGTTTCCGATTGCTTCGAGTAATCTTCTATGGCCGTGAATTAGCTTCTTGAATCTTTCGATTTCTTCCACGACGATTTCGTATCGTTTATTGTCTCGTGAATTTTTTGATTTTTCCATGTTTGAGCCACTCCTTGATTTCGTTATGTGAATAATAATTTTCTCGTATTCCTTGCATTGCTCTTGCAGCGCTTGGATCGTCTTTTATGCCAAACGTGTGGGAATTGGTGAGTATGAAATCTTTTGTCGCTATAAAGGCAGTTCTTCTGTTGCCGCTTGCGAATGGATGCTTCTGGATAAGTCCTTTCAATAGTACAATAGCTTTGTCATAGACATCGCCATCGTTCTCTTCGCAGTCTCGGATAACGTTGGTTATCTTGCTTTTGCTCAGGACTTCTGGTTTATCTGCTTTTCTGACCTTTATAAGCTCCAAAGCAAAAGATTATACTCGATAAGCTTCTCGGTCGTTGGATAGACTATCTCGGCCATAAAGGCCCATAAAAGCAAAGGGCTTTATAAATGTTTATTTTTAGGCCAACCAAAATACTTTCTCGCCCTAACGGGCTCGAATCCTTGCTCCGCAAGGAGTAACTAACATGGGTTAAACTCAATTTGAGAACCTGCTCAATAAATATATATCTGGGTGCCTCATGAAATTCACAGTTAATCACTGATAAACAAGCTATGCAAGAAGATAAAAAGAATACTTAATATGCCTATAATAATAGACAGATAAACGAGGACAGAACGCTCGTTATGTTTTCTTACAGAGATTATTCCAGTGAATAAAGCGACGATAGATGCAAGGAACACAATAGGGACGGTCACATCCCACCAATGATCATCAAAAGACAGTATTTTTAATACTTTAACAAGGAGAATAGAAATAATAATTACTATCAAAAAAAAGGCATTCAGCCCTACAGACCACTTTCCCAGGATAGTCTTTGGTGCAAAATTGAGTTTCATATTTTTATCTCCTTTATGGGATGCTGATTCCATACCTTATAAATCTTTAGATACTCGGCACCCCTAACGAATTACAATAGTGTTTCGCAGGTTCTCAAACTTTCTCGCTACGCTCGAACCACGTTGCACTATCGCCTTCGGCTCGGGGCGTATAACAGCGATTAAACGCAATTCAGGCTGGGCGAACTATGGTCTCCAATCGTATACGTTGTCATGATGGTCATAATACTCTAACGTGATTGTTTTGTTGTCTTCATCTACAGAATATACTAGAACGAAGTGGCTGTCTATATGTACTCTTTTAAAGAATTGTAAGGGCCTTCTCAAATTCTTATAGTGTTGTGGGTTTTCAAGAATTTCTTGAACTTTCTTCATGATTATTTCATACTGTTTCCTGTTCTTTTTAACCAGTGTAGAGAGTATGCTATCCATTTCTGGACTGATCTTCAAAGAATGCACTACTCATACCTCTTTCTTAAGTTAGCGATACTCCCGACAGGGAGGGATTTCTGTTTCATAATCCTCTTCATCTTTTCAACAAATTCCGGCCTTAATTCAGGCTCTTCAAGCTCGACAAATTTGTGTACGACAAATTCTATTGCCTCTGCTTTATCTTTTAGGCCATGTTTAGCCTTTACTACGTTTAAAACCTTATTTGTTTCTTCATCCAATCGCACGAGTGCTTGTACCATGTTAGTTCACCTAAGCAGCAATAAGTCGAACTTATTTATAAACCTTTCGCCCAGCCTGAACTCACTCGGCCAAAGGCCTCGTGCCTTGCTCCGCAAGATCGTCTACCACCGATCAGGCTCAATCGAAAAAAGGCTGGTTTTTAGAAGGGAAATACGTCTTGTTATATATCAAATTCTTGGATGTCCTTTTCATCAAAATCACAATTAAGCCACCCGTCATCAATAGTAGCACCGCACTTTTTGTAAAAATCAATTGCTGATTTATTCCAATTTAACACTTGCCATCGTACTCGTTTGCAGTTCTCCTTTTTTGCAACTTTGAATACTTCTTTCAAAAGTTTAGTGCCTATCTTCTTACCTCTGCAAGATTTCTTTACATAAATATCATCTACATATAGTGATTTTCCAACCCAAGTGTAATATGCAAAAAAGTAGACAGCCATTCCAACAATTTCCCCATTCGTACTTTCGGCCACGATACTCTGGAAATATTGTTTTTCTTCCTTCATGCATTCGACACTATTTGTGACTTTATCAGGAGACCGTTCAAATGTTGCTAATTCTTTTACTAAAGAGAGGATTGCTCGATAATCCTTTTCCACACCTTCTCTGATCTTTACTTCCATAATACCCATAATTTTGATTACTATATAAATCTTTATTCTTCACTTTACAAAACTTATTTCCTAGTTTCATTTATTAGCTTTGGCTACTGCCTCAACGCGCTTTTTTTCAACTTTGCGGATGCAATTTTTCCTTACCACATAGGGCAAAAGAACTTAACAGGAATTATACGCTAGCGAGCTTCGCCTGGTTCATCATACGTTGATATGCGTGCAGAATAGTTAGCTCCTGCTCGTTCCAGTCGGCTCCTGGTTATCCAGGCCATCGAGTATGCTTATAAGCGATTCAAGCGAAGCTTCGCATTTCGCTGCATCCGGGTGTACAGAGCGCAGTTGCCGTAATACATCATCAATAGCATCATCAACCTTAGACCAATCCTGTCGACTCATCGGTTTTAATTGTGCCTCGGCGTTATCCCAAGCGAACTCAAGATCGCCAATGCGTGACTTAGCATCCGCCAATTTGCCGGCACGTACAAGACGTAGTGTGTCCTCAGAAATCGTTCGGAACTTAGACACGTCACCTAATGGCGCATTCGGAACCAGTATGGCCTTTATTTTATCTTGGAGCTGGGTTTGGCGAAAATAGTACCCTGTTCCGGCAAGCATCACCAACAAAAATATGACGACTCCCACTTGCCAGAGAATGGCAGATGGCTTCGTATTGATTGCTGCTGGCGAATTGGATCTGGTTATCACGTCTTTCTTGCTAATTGAAAGGAATATAACCGTTAACAGGATCGCCAGAACAAATACTCCTGTCGTGATAGTCGCACCTAAACCTATGCCTCCATTTGCTGGTACTTGCGAAAGATAGTCTCCTAAAGAGGCTCCCAAGGGGCGTGTCATGATGTATGCAATCCAAAACGCCAATACTGAATTAAGTCCAAGCCGCCAGGCGATTATCGCAAGGGCGATTATCGCAAGGACAATGATGCCGGTTACAAGGTAACCCAGGCCGAGGCTTTCTGCCATGAGGTCCCCTGCCGCTGTTCCAAGCGCAAAGGTGAAAAGAATTGCCAACCAATAGAATAATTCTTGTCGACGGGTAACAATGGATTGGATGGAGAGGGTTTTCTCCAAAGCGTACCACACGAGAAAGGTTATCGCCAAAAGACTGCTAAAAATGATAGTGCTAAGCTCCAGAGGAACGCCCATGCTGTCGGTGAGGTTGTCGGTAACAAGCGTTCCGAATATGCTGATCAAGAACACCGAAAGCCAATAACTGCCTGGGACGTATCTTCTCTCTTTGATCTGAAAGAACAATACGACCAGGAGCAGGATTCCCATGACGATGGAGGTGGTAGTGAGGCCAAAGCCAAGATTGACGTTCAAAAAATCAGCAGCAGTCTCTCCAACGGTCGTGCAGAGCACCTTAATGATCCAGAAATAGAGGGTCACCTCAGGCACTTTGCTAAGAAGTTCTTTTCCCATACCAAACTCTGAAATCCGCCTTGCTCCATTTCTCATAATCCAAAAAAAGTGAGCACTGCTTAAATATCCATTAGTTCAATGATAGAAACAGAAGTTTAATAAAGACCGAGAAATAGAGAGTTGTCATGGCGCTCTCTATCGGATATGGTCTTGACATTATCGATATAATCGTGCTCGCGACCAGTTTGCTCGCCGTTGTTCTTGGAACAGTCAGCTTTATGGGATATCGCCGTGACAAACGAAAAAAGCTCCTGTTCATGTCCTTTGCCTTCGTTATTGTTGTCATTAAGGGTGCCCTTATTGTTGCTGGAGATTTTATTGTGCTTGAAGAGCATATATTGGATGTTATTGCGCATCTGCTTGATTTTGCTGTTCTTCTTTTCTTCTTTATTGCCATCATGACAAAATAGGTGATGGCGTTTGGTTGCTACGGATGCGGTCTTGGCCCTCAAAACCCGGAGGCGTATTTATGAAACGGTCAGGACAAGTCCCGGGAGCCATTTGCGTGAGATTCAGCGTGCTGTTGGACTATCTTTCGGTTCCGTCTCGTATCATCTTGGATATCTCCGTCGGCATAATCTAATCAAAGAAGAAAAAGATGGGAAAAATAACCGATATTTTCCAGAGGGGCTAAGCAGTGCCGACCAGAAACTCCTTGGCCTGCTTCGCCAAAAATCCATCAGGGGGATCCTTCTATTGTCTGTTATGCATAAGGAAGTCTCCGTTCAGCGCTTGGTTTCTTCGCTCAAGCTCTCTTCTTCAACCGTCAATTGGCATCTAAAAAAGCTTGAGGACGAGCATGTCATCGGAAGGGGTTCAATGGGCCCACAAAAAATATACCATCTGCTCATCGATAAGGATGCTATCATCAAGTTGCTCATCGCTTATCGGGAGAGCTTTTTGGATGCGATGATCAATAATGTGGTGGAATTAGTGGATCTGCGAACTAAACCGTGATGATTCTGTGCGCACGTCGCTCCAGAGCTTTCGCTTGAATGAAATTGAAAAATGGCAATTCTTATATACTCATTGCTGTTAACAAAATGTATGAAGATCAACAGGTGGTTTACATCCAAAAAGCTCTGGCTCCGCGGCGGCATGATCGGGGTCATCGTCTGTTTAGCGCTATTCCTGTTCAATCTGTTCATCTACTTTCCCATCATCAACCATGTATACGGAGGCATGACCCCTGATGGAGTGCTAATCCTCCCGACAATCACCGGGCACGTTTTCCCCATTCTTTCGATTTTCATTGTCCCTTACGGCTGGCTTTGTAAATTTACTGAACCAACATGCGTCCATTGGAGCGCGGAAAGCGCGCCCGGAGCAATCCCGTGGACGATGGAAGGCACTCCCGGTTACTGCGTAGAGCAAACAATGGCTCCTACGTCATCGTGCGCCGATCTTTCGGAGATGGTCGGCTTCTTCGGGCTCATCCTGCTTCTCTTTGTCGCCTATTTTGCTATCGGCGCAATTGTTGGCTTGGTGATGCAGAAGAGGAAAACGAAGTAAATTCTGCTGTTTTTCAACTCTAGCCAGCCCTCTGCTTCGCCAGGGAGTAACCTGTCGGCTCTGTCCTGAATCTCTCCGTTTCGCGGCTCGGCCGGTGTCGGCCCGCCCCGACGTTTCTTCATTCCACTGTATCGATTTCTTTTTCTCCCCCCACTTGCGAGGGGGAGAAAAAGAAATTGGGGCATAAAAGGCAAGCGGGCAGGGCCATTCAGGCATGGACAGCGCGGAGCGCGCCGGCGTGAACAAGATGGCACCAGTTTCATTCAGGACAGAGCCTAACCTGTCAAAAAGTATTTAAATCGCTAATAAAATCAATCCCTATGGCAGAACAGCAATATCCTGAACCAGCTTGTGGAGCATTGATCTTCAATCCGGCAGGAAAAATCTTCTTAATGAAATCCCATAAATGGAGAGATAAGTATGTGATGCCTGGCGGACATGTTGAACTTGGCGAGAAGATTGAAGATTCTCTCAAACGGGAGATCAAAGAAGAGACAGGACTGGACATCTATGATGTGCGATTCATCTGTTTCTCAGAATTTATCTTTGATGATGTCTTTTGGAAAAAGAAGCATTTCATATTCTTCGATTTTTCCTGCAGAACAAGATCGGTAAACGTTAAACTGGACTCGGAGGGCCAGGAATATGTCTGGGTCACCATCGAAGAGGCATTAAGGCTGCCCATTGAGCCCTACACGAGAAAAACCATGGAAGAATACCTGAAAATAGACTAGATCCCTCCACTCTCCTTTTTCCACTCTTCCAGTACCATGACGGTTTCCGTATCCGCAATCTCAGGTAAGGACCTTATCCATTTGTCTTATACACTCTCTCAAGTCTTTGCCTTATTTTATCTTTCTGCCTCAGAAGAGCCAAATCCTGCCTAAGTTGGTCTTCAAATGTTTCTGAATAAGCTTGCTCACAGAGAAGATGCGCATTGATTACTCTACTAGTTAAGTGCAATACTGATTGGGTTAGATTAGATGCGACGTATTCACTCTCAACATTGAAACTGAATTGGTGAATACTCATCCTCTTTTTTTCGGCAACTTTCAGGAGTGCCTGTATTGATCTTGATCCTATCTCTCTAGTGAACAATAGTTCAACATCGCCAGGCGCATTATTATCATCTACTTCAACAGTATAGTTGAAGCATTCTCCACCATCATTCGCTACACCGGATAAGTGATATGTGGGCAATCCAGAATAAACTCTGTTCGGTAATCTGTTCTTGACATCCTGAAACGCATCCCATTTAAGATTATGTTGCATATGTTTTGCATTTATTGATAATTGTCCGCTATCCGGAGCGTCAATTCTAACTAGTTTGCCTATTTTGTATGCTTGTATAATATCCGCAGCTAAACTGCCGATAGCACGAGCGGACAACTGTCCAAAACCAGTTACAAGCTGATCAATATATCGGGATCTGACAGTTGCAACATCATATTCTTTCGCTTCAGTTTTATATTGAGTCAATTCCGCAATAAGATATATAACTCCTAATGTAACGTCCTCTAGAATTTGCTGGTCTTCTATTGGGATAACAATGGAGTAATCCGTCTTCGTTTCGGGATCATTTGCTATTCTTCCATTTCCGGAGATTGCAACAGTTTCAACTCCGTTCTCCCTACAGATAGCAGAAACAGTATTAACATTATCAGAATTTCCGCTAGCAGATACTAAAATAGCTAAATCCCCTTTTCTTCCTGATCTCTTTATTCTGTGATTAAATAATTCCTGGTTAGGAGAATCAACAGCCTCGCTCAGTTTAGGATTGCTGTAGGTGTCAAATTGAAATTCTGGGCTGATTCTTTGCTCTAATGCATAGATAAACGCCTCTGAAATAGCTTCACTGCCACCATTTCCAAAGCCAAAAAGACGTCTTCCTTCTCTTATCCTGTGAGCAACTCTTTCGCTTATGTCCTCTAATACTTGCGCATCAATAGTTCTAAGACCTTCAACTACGTGGGGGAGATAGTATTTTCCGATAAACTGTTCAAGACTATTATTCGGTGTCATGTACCAGTAGTTACATATCAGGTATATTAAAATTTCTAGCTAAATATTACCTAAAATGAAAATATTTATATACAAATACTCATTTTAACCTAAATTATGAAGAATTTATCGCTAGATTTAGTTGACAGGAAGCTACTTTACGAACTTGATCTTAATAGCAGGCAATCCTACGCAGAAATATCAAAGAAACTACGCATTGCTAAAGAAACAGCCAGATTCCGCATCAATCGTCTTAAAGAGAGAAACTACATTAAAAATTTTATCACTACAATGAATACTTCACACCTCAATAGGTTTTACTATAAGTTATTTTATAAATTCAATAAAACAAATCCGCAGATCGATCAGCAGATAGTATCATTTATTCAAAATTACAAATCCATAGCCTACTTCGCCAGCACAGAGGGCAGGTATGATCTTACCTTTCTCATTCTTGCTAAAGATATGCGAGACTTGTATGGGTTTCTTATTCCATTTAGGGAAAAGTTTGGAGATTATATTTTAGAGCAAGAAATACTAACAATGCCGACAGTTCATAGATTCAACTTTAGGTTTTTCTATGAATCTGGAAAACTTCTCCATACAAAATACCCTATTGAATTACAAGAGCCAGAAATTGATAAGGTGGATTACCAAATTTTAAGGGAATTGGCAAAGAATTCTTCCATAAACTTAATTGATTTAGCAAAGATAACCAATACTGAGACGAATGTGGTAAAATACAGAATTCGAAAACTAAAAAATAAAAAAATAATAGGAACTCACGTTCTCGACATTAATTTTGAAAAGTTTGGATTTCAACATTTTCAAATAGATTTTAGTTTAAAAAATCACTCTATGATTGATCAAATAATTCATTATGTTGCTCAAAATCCAAAAGCAACTTTTGCAACTGTAACACTAGGTAAATACGACTTAGCTGTTGAATACGTTATTCAAACTATGGGGGAATTGAGAGAGATCTTGAATGATCTCAAAGATAAATTTTCTGAACATATTGTTGATCATGATGTATTCATATTATACGAACACAATATCAACTGGTTTCCCTACGAGTTAGAAAAATAGACCCCATAAATCTTGTCTGCTAAAGCAACTATTTATTATTAAAAATAACATATGGGGGATACTAAACATAAGGACTATCATACCCGGCCAAACACCAGAACATACAGCCTTTGCTTCCCCTGCTCCACCGCCAGCCGTTCCTTCTCCACAAACTTATATTCTTTAGCGAACGGCGCAAAGGCATCTGGCACCGGCGTCACCAGGACGATCTTCCCCTCTTTCTTCAGCACGAACTCCGCCTGATAGAAGAATTCCTTGTACACCTTCTTCAGCACCTTCTCCTTTATCTTGGTCATGATCGGCGGATCCGTGAGGATCAGATCGACCTCGCCCTTGTCGAACTTCGTGTCCAGCCATTCGACATCGATCTTGCTCACGTCTATCTGCTTGTTGATGCCGGCGATCTTCGCGTTCTTCTGCGCGGCCTTGACATTCTTGAGGAAGCTGTCATACCCGACGATCTTTGTGTCAACCAGAGCGATCTGCTTGTCCAGCTTGGCGAACAGCGCGGTGATATCCTCTTTCTTCAGCATGGGAAAGCGATGGAAGGCGAACCGGTCCTTGTCGTAGAAGTTCACCGGATATGCGCACACGAACAGCGCCGCCTCGATCAAGACCGATCCCGAGCCGCAGAACGGGTCGAGCAATGATACCGTCTTCGTGAAATCGGCGATCCGCAGCATGGCATACGCTGTCGTCGCGCGCAGCTGTTCCGCGGGCGAGAAGATGCGGTACTGCCGCTTGCTCAGGTCAACGCCGGCGAAATCGATGCCGAGATAGCAGGTATCCTGGCGGATATAGACATACACCGGCACGTCCGGATCATCCAGGTTCGCGGTGCAGCCGTACTTTTCCGCGAGCGCGCCGCCGACGCCCTGCTCGATGTCCGCGCTGTCGAAGCTATGCTCGCCCACGCGTACGCATCGCACACGGAACGTCTTGTCCTTCTTCAGGAAGGGGGAGAAGTCAAGCGTTCCGGTGTAGGTATGGATGTCATCGTCTGTCTTGAAGCGCAACTGACCGAGGAGGAGCAGGACCTTGGCCGCGGATTGCATCCGATAGCACAGGACGCACAGGTCGAGCAGGTCCTTTACAGGAAAGCGGACGACCGTCACTCCCAAGACGCATTTCGCGCCGATGAGCTCTCCGATCTCCTGCGCGGCTATCTTCTCGATGCCGTGATGCGTGATGGCAAGGCCTTCCATGGGAGAATGCGCTCACTCCTCACGCGCTATCTTGGCGGCCGCGACGACCTTGTCGTTCTCCTGCAGTCGCATCAGGCGTACGCCTTGGGTGTTCCTTCCGATGCTCGAGATGCCACGCACAGGCGTCCGGATGATGATGCCAGATTGGCTGATGAGCATGATCTCATCCTCATCGTCCACGTCCATGACCGCGACCACGTCGCCGTTGCGCTCGGTCGCCTGGATGTTGATGACGCCCACGCCGCCGCGCCGGATCAGGCGATACTCCTCGATCTTCGTGCGCTTGCCGTAGCCGTTCTCGCACACCGTGAGCACGGTCTTGGCGTCCTCCGCGATGATCATGCTGACGACCTCGTCCTTGTCGCGGAGCTCGATGCCCTTGACGCCGTATGCGGCCCTGCCCATGGCGCGCACGTCTTCCTCATGGAACTTGGCCGCCATGCCTTTGAGCGTGGAGAGCATGAGCTGCTGCTTGCCATCCGTCAACACCGCGCCAACAAGGTCATCCCCTTCATCGATGCTGATGGCGATGATGCCGCCTTGCCGTGGCCGGGAGTACTCGCTCAACGCGGTCTTCTTGATCGTACCCTTCTTCGTGGCAAGGGTGAGGAAGTGCGTCTCATCGAAGGCCTTCACCAGCACGAATGCGGCGATCTTCTCCTCCTTCCCTATAGGGAGAAGATTGACGATAGCCTTGCCCATGGCCGTGCGTGAGGCTTCGGGGATCTGATGCACCTTGAGCCAGTGCACCCTGCCTTTGTTCGTGAAGAACAGGATAGAAGAATGTGTCGATGCCACGAAGAGATGCTCGACGAAATCCGCCTCCTTTGTGGTCGCGGCCTTGACACCTGTGCCTCCCCGGTTCTGTTGACGGTAGGTGGTCACCGGCAGGCGCTTGATGTAACCCGCATGCGAGACCGTGACGGCCATGTCTTCGTCCTTGATGAGGTCCTCTACCTCCATATCCTCGCCTTCCTGCGCGATGATGATTGTCTTGCGGCTGTCGCCATACTGCTGCTTGAGTCCGAGCAGCTCCTCCTTGATGATGCCGAAGATGCGCGGCTCGCTCGCGAGGATGGCCTTCAGTCCGGCGATGGTCTTGATCAGCTCGTCATGCTCCTCATGGATCTTGGCCTGCTCGAGCGAGGACAGGCGCTGCAGCTTCATGTCGAGGATGGCCTTGGCCTGCGGGTCAGAAAGCGAGTAGTCCGCCATGAGCATGGCCCGGGCGATCTCTGTATCCTTCGACCGCTTGATCTTCTGCACGATCTCGTCGATATGCTTGAGCGCGATGATAAGGCCGTCAAGGAGGTGAGCGCGCTCCTCGGCCTTCCTGAGCTCGAACGCGGTCCGCCGCCGCACGACGATCTGACGGTGGAGGATGTACTGCTGCATGAACTGTTTGAGTGTGAGGGTCTGCGGCTGGTTGTCCACCAAAGCCACCATGTTCACGCCGAAGCTGGTCGTGAGGTTGGTGTATTCGAACAGCTGGTTCAGGACGACATTGCTGTTGGCGTCCTTGCGCAGCTCGATCACGATGCGCATGCCGTCGCGGTCGGACTCGTCCCGGATGTCGCTGATGCCGATGATGCGCTTGTCGCGCACGAGTCCGGCGATGTCCTCGATGAGCTGCGCCTTGTTGACCATGTACGGGATTTCGGTGACGATGATGCGTTCGCGGTCCTTGTGCGGCTCAATCTCCGCCTTCGACTTCACGATGACCTTGCCGCGGCCGGTAAGGTAGGCCTGCTTGATGCCTGCGGTTCCCTGGATCAGGCCGGACGTCGGGAAGTCAGGGCCTTTCACATAGGCCATCAATTGCTCGATCGTCGTGTCTGGATTGTCGATCAGCGCGATGATGCCATCGATGACCTCCTTGATATTGTGTGGAGGGATATTGGTGGCCATGCCGACCGCGATGCCTGATGTGCCATTGATGAGCAGGTTCGGCAGCTTTGCCGGGAGGACTTTCGGTTCCTCAAGGCTGCCGTCGAAGTTCGGCTGGAAGTCGATGGTCTCCTTGTCGATGTCGGTAAGGAGCTCTTCAGAGATCTTTGATAACCTGCACTCGGTATACCTCATGGCCGCCGCATTATCCCCGTCGACACTGCCAAAATTTCCTTGGCCGTCGATCAATGGATATCGCAACGAGAAATTCTGCGCCATGCGGACCAATGCGTCATACACGGCAAGGTCGCCGTGGGGATGATACTTTCCTAAGACTTCTCCGACAATCCTCGCGGATTTCTTGAAGGGCTTGTTATGCACCATGCCCATCTCGTTCATGGCGAAGAGGATGCGACGATGCACAGGCTTCAGGCCATCACGCACATCCGGCAGGGCCCTTCCCACGATGACCGACATGGCGTAATCCAGGTAGGATGTCTTCATCTCGTCCTCGATCAGGCGAGGGATGACGTTGCCGGTCTCCGAACTAGCTTGGGGGCTCGGTGAGGGGATAGATCCGCCATCCGTCTCTGGTATTTTTGCCATGGAAATCCTCTTGCAGAATCATCCATTAAAACCCGATTCGCTTTATAAAGCTTGCGGTTCTAGGATGTGTTTATAGGCTCTATAAACAGTATATACGTGGTTTATACGGTGTTTGTTATAATCACTTTTGGCGCCGAAACAGAGGTGTTTGTATGCATACCCATTCTCCTCTATCTTTCAGCTTTTTCCCATAGTGTTTCAAGATATCTCTTGTATGCAGAAATTGTCTCTTTGTTTTTGCTGACGATGACTTTAAGCTTCTTTTCGGTATAGATAAATGTTGCGATCATGTGGTCCGAGAGCGTGATGCACGCCGGTCCGCATATATCTTTATCCAAAAATCGGATATTAAAGTCTCTCCAGTGTTTCATTCTGGCCCTAAAATATTCTTGTGATCGGGCATCATCATAAGAAAGAAGGCGGGAAACGATCCCATTTTTTAATCGTACCTGATGCCAATCATCGCTCATCTGCTTCCCATAGACCTGTGCCAATGCCCATGAATAGCCGATTCCCCAATGCGCGGAGGATGGCGTAGAAATCAGCTCATAGAATGCTTTTACGATGCCCTGTACTCCGGAATAAATCTTGATCTCCCTCTCCCAGATAGCGTTGAAGAAGGCGATATTGTCCCTCGCGATCTCTTCATTTTCTATCAATATCGCGACCGGGATATCCCCCCACAGCACGATGATCACTTTATCACCGAAAGTGAATGTGGTGATGGATGATCTCTCTTCCTCAGGGAGAATATCTGTTTCCGCAAGCTCCATCTGGATCTCTTCGTTTGATAGCACTTTCACATGGATCTTTTCCTTCACTCGCTGCGTGTTCCATATGGTGTAGAATGATTCCATAGATTTTCTGAATCGTTCTATCGAACCGTAGATGTATACCTGTTTTCTATCTTTGAGGATAAGATTGAGCGCTGTCCGGATGCCTTTCTTTGAGGAAAAAATGTTTACATCAGGCCCTTCCATTCGCGGCGCTTTGAGCTTTTCCAATTCCGGAAGGACTTCTTTTATCTGCTCTTCTTTCTCTTTTAGGATTGCCAGCAACTGGCTTGGTTCAGCCGGCTTAAAGTATTTCTTGTTGTCCTTTACCGTATAGCTGACAAGACCAGTGCCGAGGAGTTTCTTGAGGCGGTCATAGGTGAACGTCCTGTTCGTGTTGGTTTTCTTCGCGAGCTCTGTCGCTGTGCCTTCTCCGATGCTTAGGAGGGTTAGATAGAGTTGTACCTCTGCCTTCGTCAAGCCAAAGTCATGTAATACCTGTTCTTTCTGCATATGGAACTACTAGATTACGTTCCTATTTAAAATTTGTCGTTTTATTTTAAGACGACATATATTATTATAGTCCTTTCTATTTTTAGAACTTTTGAGTAGTAAACATATGTGGTGGCAAAAATGGACCAAAAAAGGGAAGAACTCTATCGTTGTCTTGAAGGCAGGATAGGCAATACTCCACTTATCGAAGTCCAATGTCTTGATCTTCCTAACGCCAGCAGGCTCTTTGCGAAATGCGAGCACAAAAACCCCACAGAAAGCCATTACGACCGAGTGTATATCTATCTGTTACGGCAGCTTGAAGAGCAGGGGATTATTGTTCCTGGTAAGCATACTCTTGTCGAAACGACTTCAGGAAATGCCGGAGCCTCTTTTGCCTGGCTTTGTCGGGAGTTGGGGTATCCTTCTATTGTCTATATGCCCGACAATCTCCCTAGTGGACGAGTGGATGATGTCAGACAGTTTGGAGCAGAGATCCGTCTGACCCCTGGAGAAAGATATGTCCGTGGCGCCGCGGAAGCCATGGGTGAATTTCTCCGTACAGAGAACAAAGGAAAACCTAAGGATCTGCGGACGTATTTTAGCCCAAATCATTCTCAACATTTTGAGAGCATCACACCGCTTGAAGCCATCGCTACCGAAGCTTTGCGGCAGATGCGAGAAAAGTTTAGTACAACAATCGATGTCTACATCCCTGGTGTCGGTAATGGCGCAACTGTCCTCGGTCCTGGTCGCATCTTCAAAGAGCAGGGGATTAGTGTGGTCACTGCCGAACCCTTCGGATCTGCCATATTGTCCGAGATGAAATATCCTGGGAGGTTCAGGGAGTTATATGGAGTGGAGTTCGCAGAGAGCAGGATCCAGCATGAGGTGTATGGTACTGGCGTTCCCGATGTTTCTTTCCCATTCATCGAGCGGGCAGTCCGTGGCACGGACAGTCAGCCACCTATCGTTGACGACGCGTTCCTTATCATCGACAGGGCTACGATGGTAAAATATCGTCGCATGATCGGTGCGAAGGACCCATCCGGGGGGTTGGGGAATATATGGACGTGGGACTTACCGCAAGATTCCCAAAAGGAATATTGGCGGCAAAAGCGGGAAATCAAGGGATATTGGGATACCGCTTTATCCCTTTCTTCATGGGAGATGCCTCATTTCGATCTGGTCGCACAAGGTCACCATGTTGGCAGGTCATCTGGCCTTTGTGTTGCTGCAGTGTATGCGCATGCGGAGAAGCATGGCCCAAAAAATTATCTCGTCATCTTTTATGATTCTTTACGAAAATATGAAGATGCAGAACGAGCCATTCTTCCTACGACGAGGAGAGAGCTCCAGTTTATCGATCAATGGATGATGGACGCTCCTCCAGAGAAATTGGAAGCGTTCGTGCGGGCCGGCTGGATGTGATAGCAGAGGTTATACCTGTTTTATGATATTGCTCTTCACCACAAAACTCCTTCCGCAATACACGCATCCCTTCCGCAATCCGGCAAGCCCTTTCTTCGCCGCTGTCTTCGTCGGCTGATACTTCATCCGGTTCTTGCAATGCGGGCATAGCAGGAGAAACATGGAACTCATTCCTCATCATACATCGTCATCGCTTCCTTCGCCTTTTTTCTTCTCTTTCCCTGACTCGTCTTCCTCGTCTTCGATGAACTTCTCCAGCGCGGGATGGAGTTTCTTCCTCGGTTTCTCCTCCTCAGCCGCTTCTTCTTCCGGTTTTTCTTCTTCATCTTCGGCGAGGTCATGGATCACCTGTTTCGCCCGTTCCTCATCATTTTCAGGTGCAGCGGTCTCCTCTGTCTCCTGCTCTTCGGTCGATCCAGGCAAAGCTTCTTCCTCGGCCGCCGCTGCCTCCTCCTCGCCTTCAGCTTCTGGCTCGTCATACACTTCCAGCTTGCCGAGGCGCTCCGCCTCCTGGTCATCAGCGGCTGCTGTCGCCTGCGGCTGTTCGCTTTCAGGAAGGGCATAGACATCCAGGCTGCCGAGCTTCTTCTCTGTCACGCCCTCTTTCTGCGCGCCTATCTCCAGACTCCCTTCGATGCTCTTCAGCATCTCCTTCAGGGCCTCTTTGCCCGGCAGGTCGAAGTAATCGAAGAATCTGCCAGTCGTCTTGAGCACATAGCTTCTTCCTTTCTTCTCCTTCGCGATGAAGCCCTTCTCGACCAGCCAGGAGATATGCTCGTACGCGGCGGATGTCCGGATCTTGACGACCTCCGCCTGCATGACCGGCTGCTTCCACGCGATGACCGCCAGGGTCTCGAGCGTGGCCTTATCCAGCTCCGTGTGCGGGGTGATGTCTCTCACGAGGTTGAGATATCGCTCGCGCACGGTCAGCTTCCAGGCGTTCGTCTCCTCGATGAGCAGGAGGGGAGAGCCATGATGCGCCATGTCCGCCTTGAGCGCATTGACCGCTTCCTTGACGATGTGCGGGGGAAGCTTGCAGATCCTGCAGATCTCGTCGAGCGTGACGGCCCTCCCGGCGGAGAAGAGGATGGCCTCTATCCAGTTCTTCATCTCTTTGGCTTCTTCAGGTTCCATGGTCCTCATGCCTTCTTCATGGCTTTCGCTTTTGGAATAAGGGTCTTGAGCGTCTTCTTCGGCTTCCCCTCCTGCTTTTTTAGGAGGGAGTATCGTTCGCCGTCTTTCATGATGTGCTTCTCCTTCACCATCTCTTCGGTGAACGGCTTGAGCTGGTCCGGCGGCACGCCGATCCGTCTGCTCAGCTCATCCAATCCCATCGCGCCCTTGTACGTGAGCACGATAAGAACATTGTTCCGCAGCAGGCGGTTGCTGTTGCGCAGGAGATTCTTATGCTGCGCGGCCAGCTCCTTGACGAAACGGTCGATCTTGTGCAGCCGCGCCTGCATGTCATTGAAGAACGCGGAGAAATCCGCGGCGCGGTAGGTGAAACTTTGCGGCTCGATGATCTCGATGGATGAGGGCATGTAATCGAAGCAGAAGAACGCGATGGCCGAGGCGTCTTTCGCGAGCAGCTCGAGATCGACGAACTGCGTGAAGAGCTTGTCCATCTCCTTCGGCTCGGAGAATTCCTCCTTAAGCAGGGTATACTGCTCGTCATGCCTGATCTTGTCCACATACGCCTTGAGGGTTGAGACGACATGCTCTTTCGGGGCGCCGAGTATCTCGATGATGGTGCTGAAGTGGATATGGCCTTTCTCGAGCTTTTCCCGGATGAGGTCTTTGGAGGTCGCTTTCGCCATTATTAGAGCGTTCGGGAGCGGGTTTTTTAAAGGTTTCGATGATTCATCGCATTGACAAGATATACCCCCCACCGCCTCCATGACTCCTTTCTTCCCTATTATCCATCTCTTTTTTTCTCCCCTCACCCTTTGAGAGGAGAAAAAAAGAAATGGCGACATCAAGTAATGGATGCGACAGGCGGTCCGTTGGACTTTCGGCACAATCGATAGATGAACGACATCAGGATTTCCACACGAAGACCAGCACGATAAGCGCCAGCGCGGCGATCAGGAAGTAGGGGATGCCTTCCTTCAGACGTTCCCCCTTGCCCTCGAACACCGCCTGCACGGGATTCTGGGATCGTGGCGTCTGGCGCGGCTCCACCGATGGCTGCTGCTGCGCTATCGCGAGGCTCGCTGCCAGCGCCGGCTGGATGACGCTCGTGTTGCTTCCCATGGCAAGCAAACCTCCTTCCTGCGCCGAGACGTTCGCGATGAGAGCAAGCTCCCTCGTGAGGTCCGTGGTCGTGCTCTGGCCGTCCTTGCGGATCTTCACCTTGTACTTGTACGCCCCCGGCGGCGCCTCGACCACGTTCTGGAGCTCGATGATGGCCGATTCCCCAGCGTCGACCTTCACACGCTGCAGGTTGTCCTCACGTTCGCCCGAGTAGGATTTCGGGCCGCGATAGACATAGCTCCATACCTCAAACTCGTGCGCCTGCTGGCTGTTATCGATGAGCAGGCGCGCGGTGAATTCAGAGTCATCACCGACCGTGGCCGGAAGGTCGAGAAGCTGGTACTCGATCCTTGTCCGCTTCGGCTTCTCTGCATCCTGGTCCTGCTCGCCCGATGCCTCTCCCTGGGGGTCGGGGGAAGAGGCATCGGGAGCAGGATCGCGCCTCTCGTTCTGGAGCGCGGCATCCGGATTGAGGACCACGACCTGCTTCTCGGCCTGCGTGATGACGTCCGTGCACGAGACACGTAGCATGGCCTTGATGACGAGCACCTTATCCTGCTCCGCTATCCGCGGCGTGAAGGTCTTCGTGCGCAGGTTGGTCGTATTGAGATACGGTTTCACGATCTTGCCGAAGAGGTCCTCGATGCCGTACTCGATGATGAACGCGCCAGTGTGATTCAGCAGGAAGGTCATGGCGATCTGTTCCTTATTTTGGTAAATATCCTTTGGCGTGCTGATGGCGAGCTGCGGCTGGCACTCTTGCGGTTGCTCCGAGGGTTCTTGCTCGTCAGCAGGCGGCTCGTCAGGGGACTCGTTGGATGGGACTTCAGAGGCGTTGTCCAGCGAGATATTCGCAGGCATCGCTCTGACCGAGTTCTCCCGCCCTGGCGTGCCGCCGAGCTCGAGGCTCGCATAGGCGATGCCATCGGCAAACTCGACGGACTTGCCATCGCCATTGGCGAGCGAGCCGTCATACAAGGCGGCGGCGAGCAGGCTTCCATTCGATGAATAGAGGAAAATCACATCGCCGCCATTGTCGAGGTTGTTGCCGATGGTGCCGCCCACGCTGTACACCGAGGCGTTTATGCCGGTAAGATTGAATCCATCTTCCACGATGAGCGCGTAACGGCTGTCCGTCATCCGCAAGGGCGTAAGTGTATCATTGCTGGCCCGGTCCGCGATGATGAAGCCGGAGAGATTTGCCGGCGTATCAAGCGCTATCTCGATGAATTCCTTATTGTTGTCATCGCCGATAGGGTTGTACATGATCTCATTGATGCTGATAGCCGCTGCATCGCCTGTCGCAAGGAGGAGGATCCAAAAGAATGGCCACGCTTTCATGCAGTTCCTTTTCATGCAGTTCCCGTTCATGTAGTTCCCTATCTCGCCCGGCTTGATATGCGCTTTGGAGAAATTCACGATCATTTTTCGGAATCGCCGGAATATCTTCTGTCCCATCAGTCTTTTTTTCGGGATTCCGGTTTTTTGCCGGATGTTTTCCGTTTTCACCGGAAATTTTTAGCAGTCGCGGCGTCCTTATCCCACTATTTTCACTATTCAAAAATGCTCAACAAAGCTTTAATACCCGTCACATTTCGTTGATGTATCTTGTAGTCATAAACAGGGGGTGAAAAGGGGTGAAGAATGGGCGTCCTTGACTTCTTCAAGAAAAAGCCGCAGCAGGCATCGCCTGCTACCGAGCTCAAAATCCCCCCGCCGCAGGGTTCGCCTATGGGAAGCTTCAATCTGGAAAGCCCTATCACCGCTCCAAGATATTCTGATGATCTTGAGATCCCCCTTCCGGCAAAAGAATTTGAGCTTCCGAAACTGGAATTCCCCAGCCTGCCGGTCGAGGAAGAAGCGAGGCCTATGATGCATGAAGCGCGCAAGCCTGCCCTGGCCATGCCATCGCTTGATGATCTTGAGGCAGAGGCGCCCCATGAGCTGCCTGATCTTGAAGGCGAGGCGGCGAGACTCGGGCCTGCGCCGAAGCCATTGACCTTTCCTTCTCTGCAGCGACCGATGCCGTCGCCTGCCGCACCGGCTATCACCTCTCCGGCTATTACACCGATGTCTCCCAAACTGGCGCTTCCGGCGCCTGCGCCTGCTCCCACTCCGCCAAAAAGACCAGCGAAAATGGAGACAACATCATTCGAGGAGCTGGAGATGCCTGTCGTCGTGAAGCACGGGGAAGGGCCGTTGTTCATCAACCTGTCCGGCTACAAGACCATACTGCTGACCGTGGACGATATCCGCGATCATCTCAAGCGCGCCAATGATCGGCTCGCGGACCTCAATGGGATCAAGTCGCGGGAGGACTCGGCGCTTGAGGCATGGCATTCTTCATTGGAGAACATCCAGCGCAAGATGATATTCATCGACCGATCATTGTTCGAGAAACAGGAAGGATAGGAAGGGTGACCGCATGGCAGACAAACCGATGTTCATCAAGGTCAGCGAGTACGAGGACATACAGGATATGGTCAATCTCATCCGCTCCAAGATCGAAGAGAGCAGGAAGATCCTCGCCACCATCGACCAGCTGAAGAAGCAGGAAGAGACCGAGATCGCCGCCTGGCGCGCCGAGATCGAGGAAGTGGACCGCAAGGTCGGCTATATCAACAAGACGCTCTTTGAGTCAGGCCAGCAGTGAGGGATGGCCGGGGAGCAAGAGATGACCAAGGTGCTATGATGCCCGACGATGATCTGTTCTTCATCCGGATAGAGGATCCTGCAGAGTTCAGGAAATCCCTGCTCGTGAGCGTGCGGGACCTCATCCATTCCCTCCAGAAATACGAGGACTTCCGACGTGTCCGCACGGCCAAGGTCGAGCAGATCATCGAGCTGCGCCGCGTGACCAAGGAGGTCGGCGTGCTGCTCAACCGCCTGAAACAGGACCTGCCCATGGTGGCCCCCGCGAAGCGCGAGGTGCAGAAGCATCGTTCCCGTAAGGCCAAGCTGCAGGCCGCGAAAGGCAAGGTTGCCGCGCCGCAGGACGGCAAGAAGGCGAAGGCGGTCGGCGAGGTCAAGGAGCTCGAAGCGCAGCTGAAGGAGATCGAGGGGAAGCTGAAGATGCTATCATAACCCTTTCACTTGCTTTCCTCTGCTATCTTCTCTGATTTTATTCCTGCTGTGATCCGTGGTCTCGTTCTCCTTACCTATGAGGAGAACGAGACCACGGATCGCCGGCCGCGAAGAAGAAACTTTTTAAAGAGCCTACGGGTTCTCGACAGGTACCGCGGACGTGCCGGAGTGGTCAAACGGGTTCGCCTCAAGAGCGAATAGCTTAGTGCTTACGCAGGTTCAAATCCTGCCGTCCGCATAATATTTCTTATACCAACTAACTCATCGAAGTGAAAATCGCTCTTTTCCATAGGCCAGGGCGATTTTCAGCCTATTCCTTTCTACTGGGCTCGCCGAAGCCAGCGGCAAGAAAAGCTTAAATACCCTTCCCATCCTCTCCTCCGTATGGGCCTTGAAATCTGCACCATCGGCGGTTACAGCGAGATCGGCAAGAACTGCACCGCTGTCCGCGTGGATGATGAGGTCGTGCTCTTCGACTATGGCCTGCTGATGGACAGGTACATCGCCTACACCGAGAGCGATGAGGTCCTCGAGATCAGCCATAAGAAGCTTCTGGAGATTGGCGCCATCCCTGACCTCTCGCTCATCAGCGACTGGAAGGCCTCCGTTATCGCCCTCATCCCTTCCCATGCGCACCTTGACCACATGGGCGCCATCCCCTTTCTCTCCGAGAAGCTGCCGGATGCCGAGATTATCTGCACGCCATTCGCGGCGTCCGTGCTGCGGGCCGTGCTGCGGGACGAGAGCAAGAAGGTCCCCAACAAGATCCGTGCCCTGACGCCGAATGGGAAGTACCGGCTGAGCGACAAGATCACGGTGGAGTTCGTCCACATCACGCACTCGACCCCGCAGACGGTCGTCGTCGTCCTGCACACGCCGTATGGGAGCGTGATGTACGCCAATGACTTCAAGCTCGACAACAATCCGATCCTCGGCAATCCGCCGAACTACAAGCGCTTTGAGCAGCTCGGTAAGGAAGGTATCATCTGCCTCATCATGGACTCGCTCTATACACGCGAGGCCAAGAAGATGCCCTCGGAGAATATCGCGCAGGAGATGCTGCGCGACACCTTGCTGGCCACGGACAACAAAGGCAAAGCGGTCATCGTGACGACCTTCTCTTCCCACATCGCCCGCCTGAAGTCCATCGTCGAGTTCGGGAAGAAGATGAACAGGAAAGTCGTCTTTGCGGGCAGGTCCATCAGCAAGTATGTGGATGCCGCGCACGAGATCGGCATCGTGAACTTCTCGCACGACGTGACCATGCTCCGTTATAAGGATCAGGTGCGGAAGAAGCTCAAGCAGATCGAGCCGAAGAAGCACGAATACCTCATCGTGTGCACCGGTCATCAGGGCGAGAAGCAGGCCGTGCTCTCCAAGATAGTGGACAATGTGATCCCCTTCAACCTTGGCAAGGGAGATCATGTGGTATTCTCGTGCACGGTCATCCCTGCCGCGGTCAACATCGCGAACCGCGAGGAGCTTGATGCCAAGCTCATGGCGCGTGGTGTGCGCATCTTCAAGGACATCCATGTCTCCGGCCATGCGGCGCGCGAGGACCATCGGGAATTCCTGCTTCTGGTCAAGCCGCAGCATCTGATTCCCGCACATGCGCCGTTCGAGTATACCGTGCATATGGCGAACCTGGCGAAAGAGATCGGCTATGTCTTAGGGAAGACGGTGCACCTGATGGAGGATGGGCAGCGGTTGAAGCTGGCGAGCAAGGAAGAGCCTGTCCTGTCCGGCAGCATGACTACCGGACCGCATGAAAAGCGGTAAGGATTATAGTAAAGTGCACAAATAATGGAACTTAATGGAACTAATAGGCACGTTACTATATTAGCAAATCTCGACAAGTTCTACAATTAACGAGATTTGCTATTAAACTTTATAAACACAGGACGTTCTTCTTGTCGTATGTCCATCAATGTTCCCATAAACGGCTTCATCGTCTACCCCACCTATCGCCTCATCGACAACAAGGCGTATATCTACCTGTTTGGCAGGCTGGAGAACGGCGAAAGCTTTCTGACCATCAACCTTTTCCGCCCTTATTTTTACATCCGGCGTGAAGACCTCACCAAGGCCTTAGAGCTGGAGAATTTTGAGTACGAGCAGACCGGCTCCAAGAACTTTGAGGGTGACGAGATGGTCAAGGTCATCCTTGACATGCCGACACAGGTCAAGCCATTGCGCGAGAGGCTCGAGAGCAAACACATCCGCTGCTATGAGGCGGACATCCGTTTCGTCACCCGTTTCCTCATCGATCACGGCATCCGCGGCGCTCTCGCCATATCCGGCACATACAAGAAAGGCGACATCGTCGACCGTATCTATGAGGACCAGGCGCTTGAGGCCGCTTCTCCTGATTATGTTCCGAACCCTACCCTGTTCTCTTTCGATATCGAGACGAACCTGGACGGTACCAGGCTCCTTTGCATCTCCGCGTACATGGGGGGATTCAGCAAGAGCTGGATCATCAGCGATGAAGAGCTCCTTAAGGGTGTCACGTGCCGGGACGAAAAAGATCTGCTCGAGAAGTTTTTCGCCTGCATCAAGGAGCAGGATCCGGATATCATCACCGGCTGGAACATCATCGACTTCGACCTTGCGGTCATCCGCGACCGGGCGAAAGCGATGGGTGTGCCCCTGACCTTCGGCCGGCCGGATTGGGAGTGCAAGCTGCGCATCGAGGAATCCTTCTTCGTGGACTCGAAGGCGGACGTGCCGGGCAGGATGGTGCTCGATGGTATCCATCTCCTGAAAGGCGCCTTCATCAAGATGAATGATTATAAGCTGAACACCGCGGCAAAGCGCTTCCTGGGCAAGGAAAAGCTCATAGCGGGAGAGGGCCGTCATACGGAAATCCAGGAATTATACAAGTCAGACAAGCCGAAGCTCATCGCGTATAACCTGCTCGATGCCCAGCTTGTCTATGAGATCATCATGAAATCAGAGACGCTCTCGCTCGCCATCCAGCGTTCCATGCTCACGGGCATGCAGCTCGACCGGGTCAATGCGAGCGTGGCCAGCCTCGATTTCGTCTACCTGAGCGAGGCGAGGAAGCGCGGCCTCGTCACCACATCAAGCGGCTATGGCGAACGCGAGGAGCGCATCAAAGGCGGTTTCGTCATGGAATCCAAGCCAGGTATCTATGAATACATACTGGTGCTGGATTTCAAGAGCCTGTATCCGAGCATCATCCGCACCTTCAATATCGATCCGCTCACGTTTGTCGATAAGCAACACCGGCCGTTGTTCAAGGATGAAGCGTTGATCATCACGCCGAACGGCGTCGCCTTTCAGCGAGAGACAGGTATCCTACCGGATCTCATCCAGCGCTTGTGGGCGCAGCGCGACAAGGCGAAGCTCGAGAAGAACAAGCTGGCGAGCCACGCCATCAAGATCCTCATGAACTCGTTCTTCGGCGTCCTCGCCAATCCCCGGTGCCGGTTCTACAATCTCGATATCGCGAATGCCATCACACAATCCGGTCAACACCTCATCAAGCTCACGGCGAAGAAGATCGAGGAGCAGGGCTTCACCGTGATCTATGGCGACACGGACAGCATCTTCGTGCTCTCCGGCGCCAAGGAAGAGGCCGAGGCCGAGCGCATCGGCCTGCGGCTCCAGAACCACATCAATGATTTCTACCATGACCATATCCGGAAGGAATATGGCAACGAGAGCTTCCTCGAGCTGGAGTTCGAGAAGATCTACAAGAAGTTCCTCATGCCACGCATCCGCGGCGCCGAGGAAGGGGCGAAGAAACGCTATGCTGGCCTGCTGGTGAAGGACGGCAAGGAGCGCATGGACTTCGTGGGCCTGGAGGTCGTCCGCCGGGACTGGACCGAGCTGGCCAAGAAATTCCAGACAGAGCTCCTGGAACGGATCTTCAGGGGAGAGGAAGTCACCGCCTATGTACGTCAGTTCGTGACGGATGTCCGCAAGGGGGTGTATGACGACCTTCTGGTCTATCGCAAGGCTATCCGGAAAGGGGTGGAGGCGTACACCAAGACCACGCCGCCGCATGTCAAGGCCGCGCGCCAGCTGGAACGCCTGGATGGCAATATCATCGAATATGTCATGACCGTCGACGGCCCGCAGCCGGTGCAGAAGCTGAAGAGCTCGATCGATTACGACCATTATATCGAGAAACAGGTCAAGCCCATCGCAGATTCCGTATTGAGCTTCCAGAAGCTGGGCTTTGAGGACATGCTCCAGAGCCACCGGCAGCGGAGCCTGGCTGATTTCAGGTAGATGAAACCATAGACGAAAATAGGCACACGAAAACAACAAAATTTAAATAACCGACCAGATTCAGGATGGATAGGAAAGAAAGCGGTCAAATGGGGGTTTATCATGCGTTTGAGTCTTGTCGAGCCGAAGTACCTTAAAGAGAGCATCACGATCATCTCTGAGCTGGTGAACGAGGCGACCTTCACGGTCTCCTCCACGGGCGTGGAGCTGGTTGCCATGGATCCAGCCAATGTGGCCATGGTCATCTTCAAGCTTCTCCCGAGCTCGTTCATAGAGTACACGGTGGACAAGCCGCAGAAGATCTCCATCAACCTCGGCAACCTCAAGCAGGTGCTGCGCCGCGCGAAGCCGAATGACGCCATCACCCTGGAGCTTGACGAGAACAAGCTCAAGATCACGCTCAAGAGCGGCACGACGCGGACCTTCTCCCTTCCCATCATCGACCTGGAGGAGAGGGAGCAGCGCGTGCCAGAGCTCAACTTCGCCGCCACGGTCAAGATCGCATCCACGGTGCTGAACGAGGCGGTTGAGGACGTGGACATCGTGGCGGAATCCGTCAGCTTCATCGCGGAGAAAGGGAAGTTCATGGTGCAGGCAGAAGGCGACCTGAGCAAGGCGCACATCGAGATCCTTGAAGGCAGCGGCACGACGGTCGAGGTCAAGGGCGACAAGGTGCGGTCGAAGTATTCCATCGAATATCTCAAGAAGATGATCAATGGCGGCAAGCTCGCGGATGAGGTGAGCATCCATTTCAATCATGATTATCCCCTGCGCATGGATTATCGCACCGTAGATAAGGTGTCATTGAGCTTCATCCTCGCGCCGCGTGTCGAGAACGACTGAAAAAGCTTGAAAAAACTTAAAGCTTAAATAGTCCTTTCACTTTTTCTTCCCCATGCCTTCAGGCAACTACACCGGCAAGATCATCGAAGCGAATGCTGTCCAGTTCCCACGCCGTCGCAGGCCGCTGGTCCGCGGCCGTATCCGGTCAGACCACCGCTTCCGCTCGTATTTCTTCGAAATTTATACCGAACCCGGGCAGGTCCTCAATAAGGGCGATCGTGTGGTGTTCGAGACCGATGATGACCGGCACGCGGCCAATATCCGCAGACTGTCGGTCCCATGACGCTATTCTCCGGCGCAAGCTTTAAATACCATCTGCCCTTTTTTAAACATCCATGAGAGGTGACCGGCAGCGCAAGCTTCAGCGATTTTTCCATAAAGTCAGCCGTATCATGTATTATGCCAAGCCGCAATGGAAACTCTGCGTCTGGCTGTTCTTCCTCACCGGCTTCCTCTCCCTCTTGGGCCTTGTCGGACCGTACATGGTCAAGATCCTCCTCGATGACGTCATCCCTTCTGGTGATGTCGGCTTATTGTTCAACCTGGTGGCCGTCTTCATCCTCATCTTCGTGGTCAAGGGCGTCCTCGGGGTCTACCATTCCTACAAGACCACACAGTTCGTGGAGAACCTCATCTTCAGGGTCAAGACGCAGCTCTTCAGCCACATGGAGAACCTTGACATGAGCTTCTTCCACTCCAAGAAGGTCGGCGACATGCTCTATCGCCTCGACGAAGATGTCTACAGCATGGACGACGTGCTCAACATCATCGTGAATGTCATCCTGCTGGAGAGCATGACCGCCATCTTCATCCTTCTCATCTGCCTGCAACTGAGCTGGCAGGTGACTGTCGCCTCGCTCGGCGCGTTCCCATTCTATCTCATCGCGCAGCATTATTTTGGGGAGCGGATCAAGCACCAGAAGGAGAAGCTCATCAAGAAGTCTTCGGACATCCTCAGCTTCCTTGAGGAGAACCTCAACGCCATGGCCGCGATCAAGGCGTTCGTGCTCGAGACCATGAAGCTCCGCGAGTACCAGCGCAAGACCAGGCGGTTGATCAGCCTCGACCTGAAGATGGACCTGCTCGAGAGCTACTCAGCGACGGTGGTCGCCCTCATCACCTTCATCCCGCTGCTCCTGATCCTCTGGTTCGGCAGCGTCAAGGTCATGATGGGCGCGTTGACCATCGGCAGCCTCATCGCCATCTATACGTATATCAGCAAGCTTTTTGAGCCTATCTCCACGCTCGGCAGCGTCAATATCGGCATCCAGAGCGCCCTGGTATCCGTAGACAGGGTGTTCTCGGTGCTGGACACCAAGGCCAAGATCCATGATCGGCCGAACGCCAAGGAACTGCGGGATGTGAAGGGTGAGATCACGTTCCATGATGTCGCGTTCAGCTACAACCATGACGAAACTGTCCTTAAGGATGTGCATTTTTGCATCCGTCCCGGCGAGGTCATCGGGCTGGTGGGGCCATCTGGCGCGGGCAAGACCACTGTCGGTAACCTTATCTGCCGTTTCTTCGATCCTATAACAGGGAGCATCATGCTCGATGGCGTCAATCTTCGTGACATCAGGCTGGCCTCGCTCCGCAAGAACGTCGGCATCGTGAGCCAGGAGGCCATCCTGTTCAACACGACCATCCGGGAGAACATCCGCTTCGGCAATACCGAGGCGACAGAGGCAGACATCATCCGCGTTGCGAAGCTGGCGAACATCCATACCTTCATCCTGGGCCTGGACAAGGGCTATGCGACAAAGGTAGGCGAGCGCGGCGTCCGCCTCTCTGGCGGCGAGAAGCAGCGCATCTCCATCGCGCGCGCTCTCCTGCGCAATCCGCGTATCCTCATCCTCGACGAGCCGACGTCCTCGCTCGACGCCGTGTCTGAGGCGAAGGTGCAGAAGGCTTTGGAGTATGTGATGAAAGGGCGCACGGTCCTCGTCATCGCGCATCGCCTGTCCACCATCAAGCATGCCGACAGGATCCTTGTCCTGCATGACGGCAGGATCGCCGAGGATGGCTCGTTCTCGGTCCTGATGCGGAAGCATGGCGCGTTCTATCAGTATTACCATACCCAGTTCGGGCAGGGGAAGAGCGTCGTCCGCTCGGTCAGCCCAGAAGCGCACGCAGCCATCGCGTGAGTCCGGCAAGAAATCCTTCCTTTCTCCCTTTTTCCGACGTCGCCATCTCTGCCTGCTCCTGTCGCGTCTCTTGCGTCGGCGACGCTGATGCGTCTGGCTGCGCTGGGCGCTTGTCTATAGTCTCTGCGGTCCCTTCCTGCGCCCCCTGCTTGCCGATGCTGATGCTTCCCTGCCTGGCGGTCTTGATGAAGGTTTCCTGATAGATCGCGTTCGCGACCGTCTTCACGTCCACGACGCTCTTCTTGTATGTGGGGGAAACGTACAGCGTGAACCGATACGCTTCTTTTTCCTCATTCGGGTCGAGAGTGATGGTCGTGTACGGCTCGCCGTCGATAGCATGCGCGCCGCGCTGGAGGGTGGTCGCCATCTCGACGCCGTCAAGCCGCTCTGCCTTGCGGTTCTTCACGAAAACGCTGATTGTCCTGTTCTCTCCAGGCATCATGGCCGCGGGAAGCTCCTGACGGATGTCGATGATCTTCTCCGCGGGCACGAATGTTATAGTATCCTCAGCGGAGAAGGGGTAGTGACGGCCGCTGGAATCGTTGTACACGCCATCGAATCGGATGGTCCTCGTGATACTCGCATTCAGCTCCGGCACCTCCAGCTCGGCGTCATACAGCTCCAGCGTCCTGCCTTTCAGCACGGCGCGGTTGTTGAACTCCAGCGGCAGCTCCTTGACGCCAGAGAGGCTGCTATCCGTGTCCCCGATGTCCTCCTCGCCCTGGTTCGTGAGCGTGATCCGGACATGATAATCCTCCCCCTCCTTGGCCTGTTTCGGGGTTATCTCAAGTTCGGGCACGATGTCTGTCGCGCTCACCCGAAGCTTCTGGCGGAGCTCGCGCCTGATGGGCAGGTCATTGACCGTCAGGTCGGCAAAGGTCTCGATGACATACACGCCATCCTTCACTGGCCGCATGACCATCTGCAGCGTCTCTTTCTCGCCTTTCTTGACGATGTGGTCGAAGAGGAGGGCGTTGCCCTGTTTCACGAGATTGTTTGAAAACTGTGCTATCTCGATGCCCTCAGGGATGCGGATGGCGAATTCATTCACCATGATGTCTCCTCGCGGACCTTTGTTCTGCAGCGTGATGGTGTACGTGACTTCCTCAAAGAGCTTCGCGATATGGCTCGAGAAGTTCTCCTTGATGCCGATGGGCGACTGGACCGTGAGAAAGATAGGTTCCACATCCACTTTCCCGCTCTCGCCTCCGAAGCTGTAGGATAATGTAGGGGCGGAATCATATTCCTTGTAATCACGAGGCTCGATGACGTAGCGGAAGGGCCGTTCATTGCCGGGCCGGAGATAGCTCATGCTCATCCGCACGCCATTCCCTGCCATTTTCGTCGTGGAGTAGGTCAGCCGCAGCCAGGAGGGGAAGTCCTCGGCATAGACGATGTCATCCGCTGTCGCGTCCCCGATATTCTTTATCTTGCCGTTTATGGTGACTTTCTCGCCGATCTTCGGCGTCGTTGGAGAGATGGTGCGTTCCACCTTCAGCTGCGGTTCGAGCAGGGTGATGAGGAGCTTGATGCCCGCGTATTCTTTTCCAGTCTCATAACGCGCATGGCCGCCGAAATCTGTCGAGAGGAAACAGTATCGGATGGAGTCCTGCTCTTCGCAAGCCCCTTTCCGGAGGACCATGCGCGTATCGTCCATATAGATGACCGCGCGATCATTTTGGCTATAATATTTCGTGACAAACGAGAGGTCATCGGTGACGACCGGCTCCTCGGAAGTCGTCCAATCGGAGAAGAGGACACGCGCGGAAACGGTTGTGGTGAAGAGAAGGAGCGCGATGATCGCTAGGATGAATCGGATGAACCATCTGCCTTTCCTCATCGGGTGGGGAAAGGCAGGATGGTTTATAAACGTTGCGCGGGAACCGGCGTTGTCAGGAATCTCGCGTCTGCGGCGTTCGGCCGGTGTCAGTTCGCCCGATGGAGCCGAGCGGTGCTAGTTTTGTTCCCGTGTTTCTTCATTCCACTGCTCCGATTTCTTTTTCTCCCCCTCGCAAGTGAGGGGGAGAAAAAGAAATCAGGGCATAAACGGCAAGCGGCCAGTGGCATCCTTCTCCCAGGGGCCTTTCAATGCGACACATTTATATACCTCTTTTATCCATATCATGAATTATGTTCATTTCATTAATACAAAAACGAGGTCGATGCATATGAAACAAGCGTTTTTTCTTGGGTTAGTCGTCCTGATCATAGCTGTAATCGTCAGTTTCGCCCCTCCGGCGAACCTGTCAGATGCGCAAGCCGGGGCGGGCATGGGCCTCGGCCAAGCCATCAATGCACGATTAGGGAAGAGTGTGATGCCAGCGGACCGCATCGCGGCAGCCACGCGGGATGCGCTCGCGAAAAAACTCAAGACGTATCCACAGAAAGAAGCGGGTGCGCGCTGCGATTCCACAGCGGAATGCACCCCTGGACTATACTGCATCAGTCGCGATGCCCAAGGACGGATGCAGTTTGATGCCCCTAGTGGAGGAACATGCACGCCGCTCGCTGCTCCTCGTGCAGCGCCACAGGAAGCCCGAGCCGCTGTCGGTCCAGTTCTGCAACCGGGACGGGAAGGAGAACAATGCCAGACGGAATTGAGGACTCCTTGTAGCGCTGGCTTGATATGCCGCTATACTGTAGATAGGCGAGGGAATACTGACTACGCAGGAGGGTTGAAGTGTCTTCGCCCTCTTCCGAAACGGGCAGGTGAGCGCTGTGAATCAGGGGATGTATGCGAAGGCGGGTTGCTATGTATTTATGATGTCGATGCGCAGGGTTTTGATGACATCAGAGGGGGTACGAAATGCCTTGATGTTTTTGAAAAAGAAGAGCGAGGAAGACAACGTCAGCAGTCGAGCCGGTATGAGGGCCAGTCGTGCTGGCCAGGCGATCCGAATGCTTGCGGCCAACCGGACTCAGGATTTTATTGCCCGATTGTGCCCTATCAAGCGGAAAGCGTATGCCAACGCCTCTGATTCTTTAATAATTTTTTTCTTTATATTCTATTCTGACCGACTGTTGACGGCCCCATAGATGTCAAAAAATATTGCTCCTCTCCACAGGATCGCGATATAGCTATTATAGCTATGATAGTCGCTTCACATAAATCTCCTGATCGTCGCCGATCGAGAAGTAGTCTGGAATGACCGCGATCTTCTGATAGCCAAGCTTCTCGTAGAACCGTCGGACGTGCGCGTAATTCTGCTTGGATGATGTCTCGAGCACGAGCTGTCTCGCCCTCTGCTTTCTCGCTTCCTCTTCAGCATAGCGCATGAGCGCCTCGCCGACGCCTTTTCTTTGGTGCGTCTTGTGGACAGCGACCCAGTAGATCTCCCACGTGCCCTTGGTCATCTCGTCAAGGCCGTAGCAGATGAAGCCGATGACCGATCCATCCTCTTCATAGCAGGCGAAATTCGCTGGCAGATAGTGCGGGTCAAGGGCATCGTCTACCATCGCAAGGCAGCACGTTATCTCATCATCGTTGAAGTTTTCGGTAGAGATGGCAATATCCCGGATATGCTCCTTGTCTGTCTTCCGCAGTAGGCGTATCATAGTGGATGGTATCATGGTAATCGTATTGAAAACGTCACGGTCTCGTAAAACCGGTGTGGTCTGAACTTCTTCTTGAACTCGAGCAGGCCGCCTTCGCTACCCCCGAAATCGACAGTCGCATGTCCACGGCGCTTGAGCTCGTTGAGGTCATCGATGTTCGTGACCTCGCCGAGACGGTCGTATTTATAATTATGCAGGCCGAAAGCGGAGTAATAGGTGTCGCTGTTCGGAATCCTCCAGCCCCCGGTGATCGAGCATGGCTCGCCGTCGATGAGGAGCGTGCGCGTCATGTCGAAGCCCTCAAAATTCGCCTTGATGGCGTTCAGGTAATGGCTCGAATAGGTGCGGTCGGTCTTCGGCCGGTTCTTCTTCCAGGCATTGAGGATGGCCCGGAGCTGTTTCGAGGGCAGGTCGGCAGAGGGCACGGCCTTTACTGTATGCTGGCGATAGAAGGTGTTGAGATGATTCCTTTGCTTCTTCCAGTCTTTGCCGGGCAGGCTAGGATTCCATTGTGCCATATCAAACACTGGCCAGACGAGCGTCATGGTCGGCTTGCACGCGCGATACTTTCCCTTGATGGCCCGAAGGACGTCCTGCCGGAAAGCGCTCTCCAGTTCGACGACGACCTTCTTGGCTTTCTTCTCGCGCAGGACATAGTCAAGGAAGGCCAGGAGCAGTCCCAGCCGCTTTGATTCCGGCGCAAGCACCTCGGAAAACATGGTCCAGATGTTCGTCTTTTCGCAATGGCTCGCCAAGATGCCCATATCATCCTCAAAACGGAAGAGATAGCTTTCTTCATCCTTGTCTGTATTGTACTGGAAATGCCAGAAATTGTGTTCGGCGCACCAGCCATGGCGCCCGATGGCGTGCTCGACCGCTTCCCGGTTGGCGAGCGTATCCCTGATGGCCTCCATCTTACGGGCTCTGTTCTCCAGCCTTCAGGGGCAGTTGGGCTTCCTGGGTGACCAGCGCATTCTGGGCAGCCAAGGCCAGCTTCATCTGGTGGAGCTTTGACGGCATCGTGCCCGTTCCTTGACGCTCGAAGGCCTGCACGAAGACCTCATGGATCATCTCCTGATATGTCCAACCAAGGGCTTTCGCCGCCTTCGGAAGGGTATTGTCCGCGCTGATGCCGGGGTTCGGGTTCATCTCGAGCACATATGGCGTGCCGTCCTTGCCCAGACGGAGGTCGACCCTACCGTAATCGCGGACGTCAAGCAGCTTGTAGACATCGAGCGCGATCTTCCGGATGCGGGTCTCGATGTACTTCGGCAATTCCGCCGGGCACTGTTCTGTCGAACCGTGATAGATGGCGGATTCCTGGTTCCATTTGGCATCATAGCAGAGGATCCGGTTGACATCCTCAGGCAGGTCGCCGAAGACGTATTCAGAGATCGGCAGCACGGTCGCGTTCGAGCCATTGCCGAGGATGCCCACGGCGAGCTCGCGGCCATCGATGTACTCCTCGACCAGGGCTGGCTGGCCATAGACATGGTTGATCGAGGCGACCTTCGAGCGCAGCTCCTTCTCCGTATGCACGACATTGTCATTGCTGATGCCGATGCTGTTGTCCATGCAGGACGGCTTCACGATCAGCGGGAACTGGAGTTCAGGGTCGAGCTTCTTGTTCCGGCTCGTGAACACCTGGAATCTCGGCGTGGGGATGCCGTTGTGGGCCAGGATCTCCTTGACCCGCACCTTATTCATGCAAAGGGCGAGCGTCAGGGGGCCAGAACCGGTGTACGGGATGCCGAGCAACTCGAGCATGGCGGCGACGTGCGGCTCGAAGAAGCTGTTGCCATTGAATCGCTCGCAGACATTGAAGGCGAAGTCCACCTTCGCCCGGCGGAGGAGCTCAAAGGTCTTCTCGTTCACGTCATACAATGTGGCGTCATGGCCGAAAGACCGCAAGGCGTCAAGGACAGCATTGCCCGTGACGACAAGATCCTCCTCTACCTCCTTGTTGGCGTGCTCGCTGAAGCGATTAGAAAGGACCGCGATCTTCATCAAATGGACATCACCGGGGCATGAACCTCTGATGTAATGCATCCAAGGTCAGAAAATGAACCCAAGACAAGCAGGATGATCCATCTTAGTTTTTGATGATGTGCTGGATGGGAAGGATGAAACGCGCTGACTGATATAATCATGGCTGGATGCCTCCACGAAAATATTTCGTGTATGGAGACATGATGCAAGAACTTATTTAAATACCTTTGGGTGAGATTTTTTTCTGAAGAACTTTTTTTTCTTTTTCATGCGTGATAGTCTTCTCATCTGTCTCTGATCCTCTGCCTGATCTGGTTTGTGGCGCTTCCTGCTTCGTGAGGAGCGTCACAAACCAGATCTACGCGTTATGCTCCTGGAGGTATCCGCGTCTTTACCATCGGTTCTATCCCGAATCTCGCGCCTTTGGCGCTCGGCCGGCACCAGCTCGTCCGACGGCGCCGCGCGATGCTGGCCCTGCCGTTTCTTCATTCCATTACATCGATTTCTTTTTCTCCCCCTCACTTGCGAGGGGGAGAAAAAGAAATCGGGGAATAAAGGGCAAGTGGCCAGTGGCATCCATGTCTGGACAACGCGCTGGCGCGAAAAAAGACTGTACCGGCAACATTCCAGACAGAGCCTTTACCATCAATAACTTTATATATCCTGCATACTGCTACACCTGTATCAGATAGTTGGGTGATGGATTCATGAAATGTGAGAAGCATCAGAAACCCCTTGAGGGGGCATGCCAGTGGTGCGGCAAGCAGCTCTGCCGGTACTGTGTCGGCAAGCGCTGGGGCAACAAGCTCTTCTGCACCGAGTGTTCGCAGTCATCTGTCGGCCATATCATCGAGCGCAAGCAGCTTGAGGAGATCCGAAAGAATGAGCAGGTGGAGACCAAGAAGCGTGACATCCGGAAGATCTTTGAGGATTACTAAGTTGCGGGTGACGAATACGGCGTTGGTCGCGGTCATCGCGCTGGTGCTCGCGCTTGCCGCGTTCTTTCTGATGGCCTTCCGATTGATTCCTGAGCTTGCGTTCTGGATTGTCATTGTTCCATGCGCTGTTGTGGCGTACTGGCTGGTGCCGAGGATGAAAGAGAAGGAAACCGGCAAGGCTGGAAAAAGATAGTCATCGTAGATTCTTGATCTTCCCAAATGGGTATATCTTATCTTCTACGATATAGACCTCAAAATTGCCAAGATTACGCTGGAGGAGCGGGCTCAACAGCCGTTCCTTGCGCACATCGCTTCCTTCAGTGAGCAGGAAGAAGGATGGCTGTGCGATGAGGGTTTTCCGTTTGTACGTTCCCACAAGAAAGCATTTGTACCGCTCCCGCCGCACGCCATCTTCGATAGTGATAGCGGGATGCTCATGGCCCATGATGATCGTCTTGATGCTTTTTCGTTCTTTCCCTTCAAGATTCGGCTCCGCATCCCCGTGGGTGATGAGGATATCGCCTATCGTATGGTCTTTCACGATATCGATACTGCGTTTTCTCGCAATCGGGCCGAGGCTCGGGTCATGATTGCCCTTGACAATGACTATCTTTTCTGTATGCTTAAGGATCATATCGAGCAGTTTTAGCGTATCGCGCCATTCTTGCGCCGAGATCCTGCCGAATTCGTGCTTGAGGTCGCCGTTGATGACCACAGTTTTCGGCTTTGTCTCTTCCAGGATGGCTTCAAGGCGCTTGATGGTATCCTGCAGCTGGAACTTCGGGATGAGGACACCCCTCCTCTGGAGCATATCTTCATAGCCGATGTGGATGTCGGAGATGATGAGCGTGTCCTTCACCAGAAGGGCGAGATCGATGGCGTGGACGTTTGGGGCAAGTTTGATCTGTTGCATTGGGGATAAAAACAGGTCGATGCTTAAAAATGTTCGGATTCTTGTCTATATTCTTGAGTATATACTGTGGTTCTCTTTTTGTTCAAGTGGTCAACGTCAGAACCACGTAGTAAGCAAAAAATTCTTCGCGGTCGTCCGCCGCGCCTCGATGGCCACCTTGTCTGATTTCTTTTTCTTCCCCCTCATCTTGCGAGGGGGAAGAAAAAGAAATCGGTGGCAGAAGAGAAAAAGAGACGAGAATGGGTGGTCGGTCGGCCTCAATAATACGCATCTAGCGGAAAAAAGGTTATTATCTCTTCCCCATCCCTATCTTCGCCAGCACATTCTGGTGCATGCGTCGCAGGAACTCCACCTTGTCTTCTATCTTCATAATATCCAGGTGCCCTTGCAGTACGAGATCGAAAGCGAAGGGCGAAGGGATCTTCGTGTGCACCTCGACAAGCTTCATCTTGCCCTGCGCGATGAGGTTCAGGACGAGCTTTGTGTTCTCGATGTCCATCAGGTCCTCGAGCACCTCCCGCCTGGCTTCCTTCAAGATGCAGAAGTCCGGTGAGATGCGCTTGACCGCATTCATCAGGATCATCGAGGAAACCTGCTGCCTACCGACGCGCTTCGTATGACCCATATAGTTGCGCAGGATCATCAGGGCGCGGTTCGCGCAATGGCGGAAGCGTCGGCGAAGCACCTCTGTCTGATCGAGGGCAATCGCCATCACCTTGTCCAGCTCCGTAGGCTTCAGGGCCTTGATGGCCTGCATGGGCTGGATCTTGCTGTGTGCGACCAGGTAAAAGCCGTTATCCGAGATCCCCATCTCGATATCCTTGTGCTGCATCCGGGCGATGGCGAACGCTATAGCTCTCGAAAGGCAGTCATTCACCCGTCGTCCGAAGAGGGAGTGGAAGACGACGTACTTCCTGCCGTCTTCATCTTCCGTGTGCTCGATAAGGACGCGCTGGTCCGAGGGGATCTCCCCGATATAATCCTGCTGCTCCTTGAAGTACGCGTAGATCGCGTCCGTGGCATTTTCGTCTACATACAGGTGCGTGCGGATGAACTCGAGGACTTCCTCCTTCGTCCGCTTCGCCTCGAGCTTCTCCGCCATGAGCCTTCGGAACCTGCCGATCTCCATGGCGAGGTCGAAGCTCAATGGCAGCATCTCGGACACCCAGGATGGCACTGTCGGCGGGGTGTCGTAGCAACGATCGACCTGCGCCACCATGCCGCGCGAGAACTTGAAGCGGTAGGTGTTGCCGCCCAAGACAAAGATATCGCGTGGCTTTAAGCGCTCGAGAAATCCTTCGTCGACCATACCAATCTTTTTCTCTCCTTCTTTGACGATGACACCGCTTTGGTCAGGGATGGTCCCGATGTTTGACATATGGATGACCCGGCTCATCTTGCCGCGCTTGCCGATCATGCCCGTCGCCTCATCATACCATATCTTCGCGTACACATGGCGGTCTTCAAGCGAGATGAACTTGCCCGCAAGGTACTCCACGATCTCCATGAAGTCCTTGCGCGGCAGGTCTGCATAGCAGTAGGATTGCTTCACCAAGGCGTAGAGATCATCGATGTGTATCTTTTCTTCCAGCGCGAGGCCGTGGACGTGCTGCACCAAGACGTCAAGGCAGTTTGTCGGGATGTGGATCCTGTCTATCTTTTTCTCCAATGCGGATTTCAGCAGCACGCTGCACTCGACAAGGTCATCCCTGTCCATGACGATGATCCTTCCTTTGGTGGTGGCGTGCAGCTGATGGCCTGACCGTCCGATGCGCTGCAATGCGCGGGCGACGGATTTGGGCGAGCCGAGGAGCAGCACGAGATCGATATAGCCGATGTCTATTCCAAGTTCGAGGCTCGTGCTGCACACCACGCATCGCAGATTGCCTTGGCGAAGATTGCTTTCAAGCTCGGAACGATGCTCCTTGGACAATGAGCCATGGTGCGCGCCGATATTGACATCGTTATAGTGCTTGGGGAATTTCTCCTTGAGATAATGGACAACGCGCTCGGTGGCCGCGCGCGTGTTAGTAAAGATGAGTGTCGTTTTGTGCTCTTGCACGAGCTGGTCGATGAGCGTGTACATGGCATGGTGCAGCTCACCATGCGTCGTGTTGATCAGGTCAGGCACGGGACTGACCACTTTCAGGTCGAGCTGCTTGAGAAATTGTACATCTACAACCTTGCAGTCGCGCGCCGTGCCAGCGAGGAACTGGGCGACCTCATCCAAGGGGGCTACGGTCGCACTGAGTCCGATGCGCGTCATGGCCGGGCTCATGCGCTGCAGACGCTCGAGGCTGAGCGAGAGGTGTACGCCACGCTTGTTCTCCGCCAGCGAATGGATCTCATCTACGATGCACCACTGCACTGCGTCCAGATGGTCGCTGAAGCGGATGCTCGCGAGCACGATGGCAAGGCTTTCCGGCGTCGTGATGAGGATGTGCGGCGGCCGCTTGAGCTGCTTTGACTTCTCCTGCGTTGTGGTGTCTCCTGTCCTTACGGCGACGCGGATGCCGTGCTCCTTGCCGGCAAGAGCCTCAATCTCCTTCAATGGCTCGAGGAGATTGTGCTCGATATCCGCGTTCAATGCCTTGAGCGGGCTGACATAGACGCAGTATATCTTGTCCTGCAGGATGCCCTTGTCCGCAGAATCAATCAGCTCGTTGAGGATAGCAAGGAATGCCGTGAGCGTCTTGCCGCTTCCTGTGGGGGAAGAGATAAGGATGTTGTTCCTGCTGTGGATCTGCATGACCCCATAGCGCTGCGGCAGGGCGAAGGTGGTGAACTTCTTCGTGAACCATTCCTTTACCGCGGGGTGCAGGATGGCGAGGAGTTCTTCGTCCGTGTTCTGCTTTTCGAGGTGCTGGATCATGAGAGTATCACGCAGAAAAGGCGCATGGCTCCTTTAAAAGCTTTGGGTGCGAAGGTGGCTAGTGGGGAGTGGCTATGCGACACTCAGGGGACTCTATGTCGTGACCCAGGATTTCCTCTTGAAGCTGGCAGAGAAGCAGGGGATACCCTACACAATAATGGATGCGTTGTGAGAATTAATTGTCTCTCGCTACCGCTGAATTGTCGATTTGCCGCAGCGCGTCTAGGTTGTAGGGACGGCTGTCTCTCTGGACCATCCTTGCGTCGTACCCTCGCTCGCGAAGATGTGTAATCTCTGATTCTGCATGCTGCGTCAACGCTGCTTCTGTTTTCGCAATATTCGTCGAATCATAGCTGCGTAACCACACGCCTTCCGCATGCTCTCTGACGAAGGTCTTTCTTCCATCAGCATAAAAGGCGACAAACTCCAAGCAATAGTCAACTCTGGCGGGAATCGGGCCAAACATGGTCTCTTCATGATCGCTCTCAATGACGGTTGGGACGACATCGATTCCAGTGAGATTGGCGCCACGCTGTTTCCTCAAGGTGGCCTGATCCAGCAGCTCCTCGAGTGTCGTGGGGCTGGCCTGTAACCAAGAAGCTGGAATCTTCCGTGTCAACTGGTAAAGGAGTCCCATGTCCTTGAGTCAAATGATTACTTTTTATAAAGCTTGTGCGTTCTGGAGAATTTTTTCTTTTTTATCCCTGCTGCTTCGGTATCGGCACGAACTGCCGCGTATCCGAGCCGAGCTCTATCATGGCCATATCCAGATCCTGCACCGTGAACTTCATGATCTTCATCAGCTTCGGCGCGTCGAGATTGATGGCCAGCTTGATGTCCTTCCTGACCTTGTAGCCGGGAGGCAGGCGCTCGAAGTCCCAGATCTTGTTGGTGTGGAAGCTCTGCCCGTCAAGCTGCATCACGACACGAGGCCGGATAGGCTCTCTGCCCGTGTTCCTGATGAGAAAGCTGACCTTGGTCATGGTGGCGGTCTGGTCCGTGCGGTCCATCGCGTAATCGACTACTTCCACAACCTTGGTTGACTCCGCGATGGTTATCGGTGTCGCGCCGGTCGGCACGGCTATGGGCGGCGCCTCTGCCTCTTCTTCCGCAGCTTGTTCCGTGGGAGGCTGCTCTATGGCCACAGGTTCCCCTTCCTCAGTCTGCGGGGGAAGAGGGGCCGCTTGCGGAACAGCAGCCGCAGAGGGTGATTGCTGCGGTTGCTCTGGCGTTGGCGCTGGGGTAGAGCAGGCGATAAGGAGCGTAAGAATCGCGACGAAGACAAGGAGGGGTTTCATAAATAGATTGTAATACCTCTAGTTTATAATATTTTCGTTTACAAAAACCAACTATTCTTTTTCATAAAGTATTGCCGCAAATTTTATAAACTAAACACCTTATTTTGATTGCTGGGGGGTACAATTGAAAAAGAAAGTTGAAAACGGCAAACGAGAGTACTTTATTCGACATACGGGAAAATTAGCCCCGGGTTACCTTTTTATAAATAAGGCGTATACGGAGAATTTCATTGCTATCCAATTTCCGCATGACGCGCATGGCAAACTAAATAAAAAGGATAATCCTAGTACTAATCCTAATGATTATAAAGGTCAGGCGAAAGGTGCGATGAAAGCATTCTCTGATCTTGCAAACGACGGTGGCTATGTCTGGGCTGATTACAGTTCAGAAAATGGTTCACCTAAGTCGATAATTGGGGAAGTAAAGTTAGGTAGTAACATTATAAAGAAATATGATACATGGAAGACTAAGGATGAGCAAGCGAGAGTAGCTTGTCTCAAAACTATCAAGCTTGTTAATGTAAGAAAGATCCCCTTCGGAAAACTACAATCCCTAAGAGATTCCTTTCCTCGGCTACGCACTGTTTCAAGATTGAAGAAAGCGGATGGGAAGCTTAAGGAATTCATTCTAACTGGGAGCCTACCTAAGAAATGGGGGAGCCTTTCTGTAGGCCAACAAGAAGCAGCTTGCGCCGAATATCTTCGCCATAAATTTGTTAATGGATTGTCACCGCTAAAGTTTCTTACACTTCCCGTGGGAAGGACGAGGCCAGATATAGACATAATCGGTATCAGTAAGGATGGGAAGGAGATTTTCGCTCAGGTAACTTTTACGGAATCAAAAAAAGAAAAGATTAAGAAACTTGAAAAATATAAGGAGAAAAACAGATATCTTGTTTTCTTTCGTGGTGGGGGAAAACAGGAGAAAAAGGACGGTATATTTTATATTCCAAGAAAGAAAGTAGAATCTTGGCTTCTCAAAGCAAAAGCCTTAGGCCACTTTATAGACAGATTATAAAAATATGCGCCGGCAGGGATTCGAACCCTGATGGCCAGCTTGGAAGGCTGGGATCCTAACCATTAGACGACCGGCGCGTAATGAGCATCTTTATTGTGCTGTTATTTATGTGCTTCTCTTTGTTGAAATGCGCAGGACTCCAAGCGAAGCGAGGATGTCCTGCCCTAAGCGGGTTGATAAGGGCGGAGCCCTTATGCGGGGAACGCTGGGATCCTAACCATTAGACGACCGGCGCGTAATGAGCATCTTTATTGTGCTGTTATTTATGTGCTTCTCTTTGTTGAAATGCGCAGGACTCCAAGCGAAGCGAGGATGTCCTGCCCTAAGCGGGTTGATAAGGGCGGAGCCCTTATGCGGGGAACGCTGGGATCCTAACCATTAGACGACCGGTGCTATAAAGAGATGGATTAAGGAAAAGTTTATAAAGCTTGTTAGCTTTTTATAGCACTATGCCTAATCTAAACTATCAATGGTATTTAAAGCAAAACGCAAAAGTACTGGAACAATATGCAGGTGAGTGGGTCACAATTATTGATAATCATATTGCAATCTCCGGAAAAAACCTAAAATATGTTCTCGAGGAGGCGGATAAGCAGTTTCCAGGGAAAGAATCCTTTCTTGTAAAGGTTCCGGAAAAAAAGCCACTGATTTTATCATGAAAATATTTCAATATGGTTATAAAGAAGAACCATTTGACGAAGAAGGAAGCACCATTTTTCGTCCAAGAGCAGATATCATTCTTCGCTATAATAACAAACAGAAACAAGTGGGGGCAATAGTCGATTCGGGATCTGATATCTCTATTATTCCTAAAGACCTGGCAGAATATTTAGGCTTACCACTCCTCCTGCAAACAAAGCGAGCGATTGGTGGTGTTTCAGGAGAGACACATGCTTTTCAATCTTGTCTCAACATTGTATTTATAAGTAATAATGCTGATGATGTTCTCCTAATACGTGATATCCCTGTCATAATTGTAGAGAACTTTCCGGATATTGTTTTAGGAAGGAAAGGTGTGTTTGATTTATTTACTATTACTTTTGAGGAGGCTAAAAGAACAATTACTCTTCAAACAAACTGATGGGGATCATTGTTTATGGATCATACCGAAACTATTTTGGGTATCTCTGGAAAACGGCCACTGTTTAACACAAAACTATAAAAACTCCACCTTATGAGAGAGAATATGCCTAAAAAACCTTTAAAATCATCGTCAAAAGAAACCATCCTCGTCCTCTGCGCGCACTCCGATGACCAGATCTTCGGCGTCGGCGGCACGCTGGCCAAGCTGGCGAAGGAAGGAAAGGACAGCAGCATCCTCGTGTTCTCCTTCGGCGAAGGCTCGCATCCGTGGCTGAAGAAACGCGTCGCGGCGGAGATGCGCCTGAATGAATCATTAGAGGCGTCTAAGATCATCGGTGCGAAAGAGACGCAGTTTTTCGGCATCAGTGAAGGCAAGTTTTCCAAGGAGATACGGGAAAAACGGGTCGATCGTCGGGTCGAGCATTACATCAGGAAACTGAAGCCAAGCAAGATATTCACGCACGCAGTGGATGACCCGCACCCCGACCATCATGCCCTTGCCGCATTCGTCATCGATCTCTGCGACCGGATGGACTACAAAGGAGACGTCTATGCCTTCGACGTCTGGACCTTCGTCAATGTGGCCAAGCGTGATGTCCCCAAGCTGTATGTGGACATCTCGGACACCTTCGACAGGAAGATCAAGGCCTTGAAGTGCTTCAAGAGCCAGTACATCACCATGATCGCTCTCCTGTGGACAGTCTACTGGCGGGCCATCAAGAATGGCAAGCTCGCCAGGACAAAATATGCGGAGGTTTTCTACAAGATACGATGAAAAAACTCCTCATCACCACGGACACCTTCTTGCCGAAGAAGGATGGCATCACGAGATTCCTGGAGCAGATCATCCCCTCGCTGACAAGGCGCTTTGAGGTGACCATCCTGGCCCCATCGTTCACGCAGTCCTTCCATGAGGAGCAGTATGCCGGCGCCAAGGTCATCCGCTTCCCGGTCTTCAGGCGCTTCCAGATCGCTTCCTATCCGCCGGTGCGTCTCCATTACTGGAAAGTTAAGCGGTATGTGAAGGAAGCGGACCTTGTCTGGATCCAAAGCGCCGCGCCATTGGGATTCATGGGGCTGCTGGCGGCGAGGAAGTACAAGAAACCGGTCATCGCGTATATCCATTCCATGGAATGGGAGCAGTTGACGCACGTCGTTATCAAGTCATGGCTCCTGAAGGCCATCAGCATCCATCTCCTGGCCAAGCTGGAACGGTGGATCTACAACAAGTGCACCCTCCTCATGGTCGCGGCGGAGAGCGTGGCTGCGGAACTCGCGACGCTGGGTATCAAGACACGCAAGGTCATCATCCCGCTCGGCGTCGATGGCGCGTCGTTCACGCCACCGGAGAGCAAGCGTCAGGCCAAGCAGGCGGTACGGCTCGATCCGAACAGTATCGTCATCGGCTATTGCGGCAGGCTGAGCGCGGAGAAGGATGTCGGTACACTTGCCGCCGTCGTCGCCCGTCTCCAGGAGCGCTATCCACGCCTGCAGCTCCTTATCGTTGGAGACGGCAATCGCCGTACGGTGACACGAAAGGTCAAGAAGCATCTCTATATCACGGGCTTCGTGGAGAATGTCGTGCCGTACCTGCAGGCGATGGACATTTTCGTCCTGCCCAGCCTGACCGAGACATCATCTCTTGCCACGATGGAGGCCATGACGTGCGGGCTGCCGGTGGTCTCGACCTACGTCGGTAATGTCAGGAATTATATCATGGACGGCAAGAGTGGCTATCTCTTTCCGCGAGGGGATGTGACGTATCTGGAGAAGAAGCTCACCCGGCTCATCGAAAGCCCCGAGCTTCGCCGCGCCTTCGGCGTCATGGCGAGGAAGACGATGGTGACGCGGTTCCACTGGGAGAAGACGGTACGGCAGATTGAGAATGTGTTGGGACGGTTCTGAGCCTTGCCTCTGCCATGTTGTACGATTCACTAATGGCAACCATCCGCTGTGCTTTTCATAATGCTTGATGTCCTCATTCTTTTTCTCTTCCCCTCACCCTTCGAGGGGAAGAAAAAAAGAAATGAGTTATGGTAAACGAATGAGGGCATGGCGGCGGACGACTGCCGAAACCCACAACCTTTTTAAAAACCATAGCGCTCGTCATGTTTATGGATTCCTGCTGCGTTCTCGGCGAGAGGCTTGACGCAAGGGACGAAGTCCTCTTCGAGAGCGACCATTTCTTTGTCACGCCAGCGAAAGGGCAGATCGGCATCGAGGGCTATGTGCTCGTCCTCGCCAAGGAACACGCACGAGGCACGGGTGATGTCCCTGAACGTGATTATCCTGAACTTCTTGAGGTCGTCAAGTACACTAAACGGGTCATTCGAGATGTGTACGGCCATCAACCGCTCGTCTTCGAGCATGGTCCGAGGATCGGTGGGTTCCGTGGCGGCGGCTGCCTTGACCATGCGCACCTGCATGTCGTGCCGGGCGTGGATGTGACCGATGAGCTCGCGACCGATCTGCTCCATCGTCTTGCAGAGGCAGATCAGTCGTATCAGGTCACGAGATCAGACCGTCTCCAACGCTTGGCAGACATCTACCGTCGTGGCGAGTCGTCCTATCTTTTTGTCGAGACACCGGATGACGTCCCGTTCATGGTCGAGGTCAATTTCGGCCTGCCATCCCAATATATCCGCCAGCTTATCGCGAGAAAGACCGGTTCAACCGCGTGGAATTGGCGGCAGCATCCTGAACAAGAAATTTTCAAGAGAACGATCGATCAGCTTCAAGGGAGATTCTGACTCACTTTTTCCTCTCCTTCCCCTGCTCCTTCATCGCTGCCCTGAACTGCTCGATAAACGTCTCGAATTGTTCGACCTTCACGTTTACGCCGCAGGCATGCTCATGCCCGCCGCCATAGCCTTCTAATCCTTCAAGCGCCTTCTGCACCAGCGGCGGCAGCAGGTAATCCCGCGAGCGCATGCTGGTCTTCATGTCACCCGACTTCTCCCTCCCGACGATGATTATCTTGTCCGGGAACTTGTACAGCAATTCGTTGGACATCTCCTTGGTGAAGCTCATCTTCTCATCCGTATAGCGGAAGATGAGCAGGGGATCATCCGAGAGCTTCTTCATCGCCAGCTTCAGCAGCTCATCATAGCGCTCCTCGATATGTTTGGCGCGCTTCATGATGAACCTGCCCTGCGCGGTCTCTTCCCGCAGGATCTCGTAAGGACTCTTGATGCGGGTCAGGATCTTGATGCACTTCATGACCTCGCTTGTCTTCCCTTTGATCACGAAAGACAAGATCTTTATCAGCCTGCCGAGCGAGGAGGCGAAGAGGGCGTCTTCCGGACGCTTCACGTCCTTGTCCAGCAGGTCAGGATAGAGCTCGCAAAACTCCTTCGTGAACGGCGGCAGCTGCCAATCCCCCACACCCCCCATCATCCCGATCCACATGTCCTCCTTCGGCTGCTGGACGACGTAGAATGCGTTGATCGTGGTCGAGGTGATGTCCTTCGGATCATTATCACGCGGGTTGTAATACCGGACCTTCTCGCGCTTGCAATGGCCATGATGGTCTATCCAGACGACCGGGCAGCCGGCGCCATCGAGGAAGTCCTGGTCGATCATCGGCTTGTCCAGCACGATGATGAGGTCCGGCTCATATTCGCGCACCTTGCTCAGGAAATCCGCAGTGAGGTTCGGGCTGCTCTTGACCGGCATGCCTTTCCCTTCTCTCTTGTACCTGTAGAGAAGGAGGAAGGCGCATGTGCCATCAGGATCATCATCGAAGAAAAATAAAGGACGCTTGCAGTCGTCCAGCGTCTGCCTGATCTCGTCGTATTGTTCTTTGCGTAATACCATAGTTGACCTTCGATAAAAAAACAATAATGGATAACAACACTGGAAGCAAAGAAGTATTTAAAGATATCTGTCAAGAACTTACGAGAAGCTCTCTTTTCTTTGACGTTCCTGTTTTCTCTTCCCTTTTTCCTCGCAATTCCTTTTCAAGGGCTTCTGAAATGAGCGCTTTTTCTAATTCAAGGATTCGCTGCGTGACAATATTCCTCGAATTTAACGTGTATAATCTTGTCTTCCCGAATTGGCGTGTCACCCGTATGATGCCATGCTTTTCTAACTCTTCCCAATAATTGAATAGGGAAGCTCTTGAGATCTCTGCTCCTATGGCTATATCTGATTTGGTGAAATCCATGCCTTTGTTTTCTACCAAGAAATCGATTATCTTAAAGAGGGGCATGTCACCCGTTAGGTGCAATAACAGGGATTTTTCTTTCATATGGTTTACTGTATAACCGAAAAGTATATAAATCTTCCCTTTCAAAGTATACTTTGGTGGACTTTCATGTGGTCGGACGACGAGATCAAAGGGAAGATACTGCACAAACTAAGCCGTATGGGAAAGTTTGCGCACAGTCACACGTCCATCGATAACTTGCCTAAAGGGTTTCCTTCCGATATTCGAGGCCGTGTTAAGGATACGGTTGAACGGCTTGTTAAAGAAGGGATATTCTTTCTGAAGCCGACAAGCTATGGCAGGGAGGTATCGATCAATCCTGAAAAGAAGGAGCGGATACTGTATTATATCGGAAAATTCTTGGAGAAGGAATAAGGCTAGAACTAAATTCTTACTATGCTATCATTTGTCAAGCATCTTCAAGTAGTAGGGGCTTAACTTTATAAAAACCACCACGTTTATGGCTTTATGCTCTTTGATAAATTGCCTTTGCTCGGAACCTCTGGTGGAGAATCGCCTAACCATTTTATGGCTCCTTCGGTTACGAGTCTTGACACTCAAGTTGACGCGGTTGTTCTTGCTTGTTTAAATCATGAATCAATACAATATCCTCCAGTGCAGAGGGATTTATTGAGATACGGTTTCGTTGCAATGGATGGACACCGGTCTATTAGATTGCCCGAGGGTATTCTTGTTCTTGGGCGGGAAGAGGTTTATGGTGGTAGTCCACGCAATAGCGGAACGGTGGTCGCGCAATACGCTCATGTCGTTGGCAATACACCATGGCATGGCTTAGATGGAATTGATCGCTATAACTATCGTATTCCTGATGGTCTTTTTGTTCGTATTTATCCCCAACGAGAAACGTTTTCACCACCAAAGAAAACGAGTATCAGAGAAGCGTTTCCTCGCTGATTTTTTACTCCTTTATCCGCTTCAGCCTGAACACATTCTCCCGTTCCATCTCCTCAAGCCGCAATTTGATGAACTTCTCCTGGCCAAGCATCTTCGGAATAACAGAAAACTCGAGCGCATTGACCCGCCGCTTGGTCTTCTCGATCTCCTGCAGGAGCCGTTTCATCGCCGTCTCGGCTTCCGCCGCCTTGATGGCTTTCTCCACCACCCGCTCGTACGCCGCGGCTGCCTCGTCGATGACCGACGAGCTTTCCACGATGCCATAACCGCGATCTTTCATGCTCTTCTTCCGCATCGTGGTCTCGATCTTCGGCACTACGACGCCCATGATGTTCTTGGTCTGCAAGGTTATAGCCGGAGTGTCATGCAGCGCCAACGCCAGAGAGCGGATCTTCAGGTCCGTCTCGAGCGTCCGCGCGATGTTCATCGTGTGCAGCGCCCCTTTATATTCCGCGGCGAGCTCTTGCCGCAGCGTCTTGGCGTGCTTCAGGATCTCGAAGAACTCGAGGATCAGGCCGTCGCGCTTCTTCTTGAGGAGGTTATAGCCGGATCTGGCGAGCTTGATCTTCTTCTTGAGCTTCATCAGCTCGCTTCGGGTCGGTTTGATGTCTGCCATAAGCCTCTTCATCGGTACAGCACGATTGTTGGTGTCTCGCTCCCTATTCCATGAGGAGCGAGACACCAACAATCGTCGTCAGCATCGCTATCTCTTCTTCTCCTCTCTCTTCTCGTCTTTCTTTTCCGCGGGAAGAGAAGCGCTTGCCGCTCCCTCTTCCTTGTGGTATTTCTCCTTCAGCTCATTGCTGACCCTGGTCAGGTCCTTCTTCGGGAACCTGCCGAGTAGCTCCCAGCCGAGGTTGAGCGTCTTTGCGATCGTGCGGTCCTCACGCCTGTCCTGCCGCACGAAACGGTCCTCGAACGTCGCCGCAAAATGGAGCAGGCGCTTGTCCCGCTCCGACAGCGCTTCCTCGCCGACGATGGCCACCAGGCCACGCAGGTCGCGGCCTTCCGCATAATTCGCATACATCTGGTCCGAGACCTGCTTGTGGTCCTCGCGCGTCTTGCTCTTGCCGATGCCGAGATTCATGAGCCTCGACAAGGACGGCAGGACGTCGATCGGCGGATAGACATTCTTCCGGTGCAGTTCTCTCGACAGGACGATCTGGCCTTCGGTGATGTAGCCGGTGAGGTCCGGGATGGGGTGCGTGATGTCGTCGCCCACCATGGTCAGGATGGGGATCTGCGTCACGCTGCCCTTCTTGCCCTTGATTATCCCCGCCCGCTCGTAGATCATGGCGAGATCGGTGTACATATAGCCGGGATAGCCGCGGCGTCCTGGAACTTCCTCGCGCGCCGCGCCGATCTCACGGAGGCTCTCGCAGTAATTCGTCATGTCCGTCAGGATGACCAAAACGTGCATGTCCTTCTCGAAGGCGAAATATTCAGCCGCCGTCAGCGCCATCCTTGGCGTGACGAGACGCTCGACCGCAGGATCGTCTGCGAGATTGAGGAAGACCACGCTGCGCTCGAGGGCACCGGTCTCCTCAAAGTCCTTGATGAAGTACTGGGCCTCCTCGTTCGTGATGCCCATGGCGGCGAAGATGACGACGAAATTGCTCTCCTGTCCCACGACCTTCGCCTGCCTCGCTATCTGCAGCGCGATCTCGTTGTGCGGCAGGCCGGAGCCGGAGAAGATCGGCAATTTCTGTCCGCGCACGAGCGTGTTCATGGCGTCGATGGTCGAGACGCCGCTCTGGATGAAGTCAGCCGGGGTCTCGCGGGCGAAGGGGTTGATGGCCGCGCCGATGATGTCCAGCTTCTTCTCCGGGATGACTTCCGGGCCGCCGTCGATCGGTTTTCCTGCGCCAGAAAGGATCCTGCCGAGCATGTCCTTGGAGACGGAAAGCTTGATGGTCTCCCCCAAAAACTTGACGCCGGAGTTCCTGTCGATGCCCGAGGTGCCCTCGAATACCTGGACGACGACCACGTCGTCGGAGGTGTCGAGCACCTGGCCGTTCTTTATCTCTCCTGATGGCAGGGCGATCTTCACGAGATCGCCATAGCCGACCGGGTCGGTCTTCTCGACGAATACCAATGGTCCCGCGATGCGGGTGATTGTCTTGTATTCTTTCATGATCATCACCTTACAGCTTGTCGAACTCGGCGTCCATCTCCTTCTGGATGTCCTTGAGCAGCTTCTCATGGTTCTTCTCGAACTTGGCTTCCGCGATCCTGTCCTTCGCCTTGACGGCCAGCAGCTCCTTGACGCGCGCGCCATGCTCAAGTGCGGCGTTGGCGAGGTCGCTGTAGTGCAGGATGATCTTTATGAGCAGATAGCTCTTCTTCAGGTCGCAGAAGGTGTCGACCTCATGGAAGGCGTTCTGCTGGAGGATGAACTCGCGGATCAACCGGGCGACTTCCAGCGTCAGCTGCTGCCGCTCGGGCAGCGAATCAGAGCCGACGAGCTGGACAATCTCGAGGAGCTTCTCCTCTTCCTGCAGGATGCCCATCATATCTTCCACGCACTTGCGCCAGTCCGCGGCGACATGCTGGGCGAACCATGGCTCGAGCGTGTCGAGATAGAGGCTGTACGACGTAAGCCAATTGATGCTCGGGAAATGCCGTCGCTGAGCCAGTTTCGCATCCAAAGCCCAGAAGGTTTTGGTGACGCGGAGCGTGGATTGCGTGACCGGCTCGGAGAAATCTCCTCCTGGCGGCGAGACCGCGCCGATGATGGTCACGGAGCCTTCCTTCTCGGTACCGAGCGGGATGACCCGTCCGGCGCGTTCATAGAACTCGGCGAGGCGCGTGGAGAGGTAGGCGGGATAGCCCTCTTCCCCAGGCATCTCTTCGAGACGGGAGGAAATTTCTCGCATGGCTTCGGCCCATCTCGAGGTGGAATCGCCCATCATGGCCACATGGTAGCCCATGTCCCTGAAGTATTCCGCGATCGTGGCTCCAGTATAGACAGACGCCTCGCGCGCGGCGACCGGCATGTTCGAGGTGTTCGCGATCAGGACCGTGCGGTTCATGAGTGGGCGTCCGGTCTTCGGATCCTGCAGTTCGGGGAATTCTGTGAGGACTTCAGTCATCTCATTGCCGCGCTCGCCGCAGCCGACATAGACGATGACGTCCGCGTCGCACCATTTGGCGAGCTGCTGTTGCGACACTGTCTTTCCGGCGCCGAACGGGCCGGGGATGGCGGCAGCGCCGCCTTTCGCGAGCGGGAAGAACACATCAAACACACGCTGGCCGGTGATGAGAGGGACGGTCGGCGCGAGCTTCTTTTTCACCTTTCTCGGCAGGCGCACCGGCCATCGCTGTACCATAGTGATCTCTTGCTTCGAGTCTAGGACGCAGACCACATCGTCCACCGTGAACTTTCCCGGCGCGATCTCGGCGATCTTCCCGTCCATGCCCGCCGGCACCATGATCCGGTGCACGAAGCCGGGCGTCTCCTCGACTTCGCCGATGATATCGCCTGCCTTGACCTTGTCGCCTTTTTTCTTGGTCGGCTTGAACTCCCACTTCTTCTGGTGATCGAGCCCTGGAGCGTCGACGCCACGGAAGATGAAGTTGCCCATCTGCTTGATAAGGACAGGTAATGGCCGTTGGATGCCGTCATAGATGCTCGTCAGCAGGCCCGGGCCGAGCTCGACCGACAGCTGCTCGCCGGTGTTCTCCACCGGCTCTCCTGGCCGGATGCCGGAAGTATCCTCATAGACTTGGATGATCGTCTTCTCGCCCACTATCTGGATGACCTCGCCCATGAGGCGTTCCTTGCCAACGCGGACGACGTCGTACATGCGCGCGTCGAGGCCCTTCGCCACGACGACTGGTCCCGCTATCCGGTAGAGCACGCCGACGCTTTTTGCCTGCCGCGATGCTGTCGGCACCTTCGCTGCTGATTTGGATGATGTTTCCGTCTGCTTTTTTGTCATTCTCGATCACCTTGATGAACGTTTTTGTCTTCAGCCTCGCTTCAGTCCTTCAGGAGGTCTACACCGATGGATTTCTTGATCATCTTCCGGAGGCTCTCCTGGGTCGCCTCGGTGGAGAGCACCACGATCACTGGCCGCACCGAGCGTTCAACGTCGTCGCGTGTGCGCTCGTCGAGCTTCGCCATGGTGGCCTCGTCCGTGATGATGATGCCGACCTCGGCTTGCTGCATTACCTGCCGGAAGGCAGGCGCCGGATCCGCGTCCCTGTCGACGAGGCGCTTGATGCCCGCGAGGGCGAAGCCGAGCGTGAATCCGTTGCTGCCGATGACCGCGAGTTCCATGATGTGCACCTTATGCGCATTTTCTATCCATGCATGCTTCCTATCGATGGAGGATGAGCTCCCTGCTGATGAAGTCCTCATCGAGGCCCAACTGTCTCCCCTTGATGAGGGTCTTCAGGTTCCTGATCTCGACCTCCTTGGCGAACATATAGCCGAGGATGACGTCGATGGACAAGGGGTTCTGGTGGAGGAGGAGCGCGGCGCGGTCGAGGAGGTAATGGTTGAGGTGGATCTCGATGTCGATCAGGGTCCTCTCTCCCTTCAGGCGCTCTTCGCCCTCGTCAAGGAGCTTCGCGTAGCCGTAGCGCCGGAGGGCGGCCACCACCGCGTTGACATCGGGGAGGTGGATGAGCTTGAGCAGGGCCTCCCGCCGGAGCCGCGCGCCGGAGAAGAAGATATACCGTCCGATCTCCTTGGCAGGCATGTCTTCACGCTTCAGGCGGAGGATGGTCTTGATGTTGAGGATGTCTATCTCATTTTCGAGGAACGCCTTGAACAGCGTGCCCTGTCCGGGGATGCGCTGCGTGAATGCAAGGAGGGTATCATAATAATATCGGTCGAGCTGGTTCTCGATCTCGAACAGGTTGCCATTCTCCCTGAACGCCTTCACGGCCTGGCGGAGGTCGATGAAGCGGATGGCCGTCGCGATCTCCTCGACGCTCTCCTTCTTCAGGAGCGCCATGAAATATTCCTGCCGCAACAGGCCGACTGGGAGGAGCAGCGATCCTATATAGGCGTCATCCGCCTTGGTGAACTTGCCGCGGAAGACCGTCTTCAGGTTCATGATGTCTTTCCGATGCAAATAAGCATCGATGAGGAGCTTGAGGTCCCCCTCGCTGATACGCTTCAGCTTCTGGAAAGCCCGCACCAGGTTCTTGTTCAGGCTGGCCTCGATGAGGTCGATGCCAGAGAAGCTGACGGCCATCTCGTCGATCTCCTTCTTGTACTCGGTCTCCTGGAGGAACTTCGCGATCTCGTTCACCTTCATCTTCAACAGCTTGGTGTAGTCGTCTTTCCTCAGGAGCTTGCTCTTCATGGCGCTGACTCGCGCGTAGGTGTACGGATACGTCCCGAGGCGGATGCGCCGCGGGATGGTCATGAGTTCTGTTGTCGCCATGATCGTGGTGCTTGAACCTATCTTGGTGCCTGGATAGTATCGTATCTGCCGTATCCTATCTGGTATGTCTGCTTGATATATCTACTGCTTGAACAGTATCTTTCCCAGCTCCTGCAGGGATCTCTCCTGGATGTCCGCGAGGATCTCCTCATAGCTGTAGTCGACGCTGACCTTGCCATCCGCGGTCTGCGCGATGATGCCGCCGAGCAGGCTGTCTTTCGGCCGGAACTCGATGCCGCCTTTGGCCCCCTGTACTGCCTGCCGATCCTTCGGGCTGGCGAATACGGTCATGACCTCTATCTCTTTCTTCGCCTTTCCGATGAGCGAATGGATATACGCCTCCCGTTTCTTCTCTGGCAGTTCGGCCAGGCTCTTCTTGACCGAAGCTATCACCTTGTCGATGATCTCCTTCTTCTTGTCCAGGACGGCTTTTCGGACGTCGAACTCCGCCTGCGCGAGCTCTCGCCGTTCCATCGTCTCGAGGAGACGCTTCGTGGCCTCTTCCGCCTTCTCCCTGCGCTCTTGCGCCTTCGCCTCGGCATCCTTGAGGATCCGTTCCCGCTCCGTTTCTGCCTCAGAGAGGATCACAGCGGCTTCCTTCTGCGCCTTGTGGATGATCTCCTCCTTGACTTCCTTGAGTCCCATCGTGTTCACCGGGTCCTGCGGTCGCTCGCTGTCCGGGACCGCTGCGGGCCTGCTCAGCCGGCAAGGCCGATGATCAGGATTGCGACCACCAAACCGAAGATGACGATGGTCTCCGGGATGACGGTCAGGATGAGACCCTTACCGAAGAGCTGCTCCTTCTCCGCCATGGCCCCGATAGCTGCCGCTCCGATGGCCTTCTCTGCTATAGCTGTCCCGATCGCGCTGAGCCCTATCGCGAGTCCCGCGCCGATGGCGATCAATCCAACGTCTGCTGCCATTTTCTGTTACCTCCGTTGTTATTTTTCGGAATCTTGACGTTCCGACCGTTGCTAAATAATGTATATACTGTATAACATACTGTATAATAATGGATATCCTAATGATAAATATGCTTATGCATCGCTATGCTCTCTCCCGAATGGCGTATACTCGATGCCGCCACCCTGGTAAAACTTCGTGAAAAACTCAACATAATGCAGTCGGACAGCGTGCAGGAACGGTCCGAGCACACCGAGGCCGATGTTGATGGCATGGCCCAGGAGGAAGATGAGCGCGCCGAGGATGATAAATATTCCACCGCGCTCCATCATGGGCAGGGCGAGGTTCTCATTGACGACGGCAGCCAGGCCGACCGAGGCCAGGCCGACCGCGCCGAGGCGCATATACGAGAGCATGTTGCTGAAGATAGCCGGCATCTCCACGAGGCCGGGGATACCGTCGCCGAAATAGATGCCGATGACGCCGGCGAGCAAGACGATGGTTCCCGCCCAGATGCTGATCGGGAACATGCCTTGCGCGCTCACCACGATGAGGATGACGCCTGCTTCCATGACCATCCAGCTGATCTTCTCGAGGAACGCGTGCACGAAACCGTGGTGGTGGAGCGCGTTCCAGAAGCCGAGCAGCAGGCCGATGTTCAGGTGGATGAAACCGATGATGGCGCCGATGATGAGCACCGAGAGGATCTTAAAGCCGAAGACATCCATATGGCTCTCCGCCCTGCTGAGAACACGGGGGAAGGTAGACACCTTGATGGTCTCGCCATGATGCTCGATCTCCTCTTCATGCAGGCAGATGCCGACGCTCAAGCACAGCTTCTCTCCGGTCTTCGGGGAGACATGCTCGAAGCCGAAGTATTCGCCGAAGGCGAAACCGAAGCCGATGCTGACAAGGCTTGCGAAGATGAGGATGTTCAGCAACGCCTTGCCCTCAATGAGCTTCTGTTTGAGCGCGAGGAAGAGCAGCAGCGTCACGAGGCCATAGCCGACGTCGCCGAGCATGATGCCGAAAAAGAGAGGGAAGGTGATGAACAGGAGGATGGTCGGGTCGATCTCCTTATAGTTCGGCAGCTCATACAGGCGCGTGAGGAACTCGAATGGCCGCATCAGGGCGGGATGCTTGAGCTTGATGGGGACGCTCTCTTTCGGTTTCGGGTCTTCCGCCTCGATATGGATCTTCCCGCCGGTGATCCGGTTGAGCTCCCCGATCGCCTGGCCGAGCCGCTGTTTCGGTATCCAGCCCTTGACCATGAAGGAGCGTCCGGTCGCGGCGAACCTCAGGGGCGCCTCGGCCTTCTTGCTCTCCTCGGCAAGCATGCGCTCGTTGCGCAGGAGGAAGCCTTCATGCTCTTGCCGTATCCGCTGCAGCCGCTGCTCGGCGGCATGCCTCTCCTGCCGCAGCCCGGCGATCCTGCGCTGGAGCTTTTCCGCGCCTTGGGGAAAAAGCTCCAGGCCTGCGAGATTGATCTCCGCGAAGCCCGCCTCATGGAGCGCCTGCATGACCGTGTCCTTCTTGGCCTGCTCGAAAAAGATCGCCGTCAGTTGGCGCTTGCCGTCTTTCGCGCTGCTCAACTCATAGCGCTTGGTCACGGTGTCCAGGCGGCCGCGGAGACGCTCAAGGCTATCGACGGTCCCGATCGCGTGGGCGAGGGCGCGTGTCTCTTTGAGCGTCTCGACCTTCAGGTGGAGGCGCGTGACGATGTCCAGGAGCTTGGCTTTCTCCGCAAGCTCTTGGATCTGCTGGTCGCTCTGCTTGACGGCGTCGAGCTGCTTGACCACATCGAGATAGAGCTCCTTGCTCTTCTTGCCGAGCTCGTAATAATCCTTTTCCGTGAGTTCCTTGGCCTTGCTGTTTGAGACGGCTGTCTCGATGCCGAGGTAAGAGATGATGGCGCGTATCTTCACCAGGATCTCGGCGAGCTTTTCGCCTTTCTCTAATGGTTTGCCGATGTCGAGCTGCTCGGACTTCTGGTGATCCTCGATATGGCAGGCGCCGAGCTCATAGAGCCTGTCGATCACCTTCTCCTGGTAATGCTTCGGCGCCACAATCATGACATGGGACATACGTTCAGTGTAGAGCATCCGTCGTTTCTCCTGCTTTATTCATATCTTTTCCATCGCGTTATCTTATCTATCTGTTATCTTATCTATCAATCGTTTTCCCATCTAGTCCAGCTGCTTCTCGAATTCTTTGAGAAGGGACTCTATCGCCTTGACCATGTTGCCCTGCGCGAGGCGTTCGATCTGGGCGACCTTGCCTTGGCCATCCGCACGGATCTTCTCTTTCTTCCGCTCGAGCTCATCGCTTTTCTTCCTGATGATGGCTTCCTGCTCGGCGTCCATCTTCTTCTGACGTTCGCCGAGTATGGCGAGCGTCTCGTGCTTGGCCTTGTCGATGATCTCCGCTTTCCTCTCTTCCGCCTTCTTCAGTATCTTTTCCGCCTCTTTTTCCGCGGCGATGACCTCTTCCACTGGATGAACCATTGGATTATCCTCCATTCATTCGGTATCCTTCAGTATCGTGCACAAGATTGCGCGTATATGCTGTCACAGCGCCTAAAATGTCAGAAATATCCCACCGGTCTATTTGACCAGTGGACAACGTCCACCATGCGCGTGAGGAGAGTGGTATATTTCTGAGCATGCTCAAAAACGGCGGAGCCGCCGTTTTTGACAGGAGCACCAGCACGCTTTTCGCGCCCGCTGCCAGATAAAAATGTATACTAAATAGTCTATAGAGACTAAATGTTCCCCTAGTGAGTCGTGAATCCTTGCTGGTCATGGTCAATCGCTCATCTCGTCCGTGATGGCCCAGTCGATCAGCACCTCGGAGACGGTCTTCAGGGCTCCTTTGACCTGGCTCTTGTAGTACGATTCAAGGTCGCTGATGCGGGGCTCCTTGATGCGGATGACCTGCCTGGCGAACTTGATGGCCTCCTTATAGTTGAAGCTCCGCTTCTGGTAGATCATGTCGATGAGCTGTTTCAGGGAATCGATGCGTTCCTGGATCTCCTCGAAGAATCGCTTGTCTTTCACGTTGATAAGGATGAGGTGGTCAGCGATGTGCTCGAGCTCGCGCGCGATCTGGGAGATGTAGTACAGGTCGATTGTCTTCACCTTCCCTGGCCTCGAATAGGTGAGGGCGTTGATGATGGACTTGTCGATGAGCAGGCGGTTGCGGTCGATCTCTTCCTCATACCGTGCCACGAGCTCCTTGTTGTAGTTCTGCGTCATGACGATGAGCATGTTCTTGACCTTATTGATGATGGTCTTGAGCAGCAGCTCGGGCTCGGCGATGCTGATCGACGACTCGCAGATGATGGTCTTCCCCTCGATCTCGACCAGCTCGATGCTGACAAGCTTCTTCTGGTCGAGCAGCTTGGTCTGGTCAAGGTCCTCCTTGAGGTTGATCTTGAATGAGCTCGCCGGATTGATGTAGCACGCCACGATGAGCTTGTTGATGATCTCCAGATCCGTCTCGTCCACCGTGATCTCAAGGCGCTTCAGCTTCCTCTCTTCAAGGGTGGAGGAGAGGAGCAGCTTGCCTTCGGACGTGGTCTCGACCTGCAGCTTGGAATCGCTCGAGATACGGAACTTCTTGCACCAGCTCGTGGGCAGGTAGAGATAGAACATGTTGCCCGTTCGCTGGACGTTGCGGATATCCATACTAAATAGGGCTATTTAGTGGTATGTATAAAAAGATTGTGATGGGTGGGCGTTTTGAATCCGATTCTACGGCCGCCCATATCCCTCTCTATCTATCTTCTGCCAGCTTTCTTTTTTCTCCCCCTCGAAGGGTGAGGGGGAGAAAAAAGAAAGCGAGGCAACCACAGGCGGCGGACGGCTAGAAGTATCTCGTCATGGAGTGGGCAGGACCTGAAGAAGGACACGGCAAAAGCTTAAATAACGGTCACGCTTCTTGATATGGATGCACCACAAAACCGGCCAGGCGACAAGGATGCTCATCTATGTCATGACCATCGTCATCGTCGGCCTTGTCCTGGTCTTCGGCTATCGCGCCATCGCTGCGATAACGAGCACTGGCGAGAAGGCCTCCCTGCTGACGTTCAAGAACGATTTCACCAACGCGATCGAACAGGGTTCCTCCTATGGCAGGATAGGCGTGCAGGACTTTGCCATAGGCGGAGGGTACAAGCAGCTGTGCCTCGCTGGCCGTGACGCACCGGAAGCGGCTTTCTCCCATCCATTGGTGCGCGACGCCATCCGCTCGGGGACCACTGACAATGCCTTCCTCACCACGGACTCCATCATCGAGCCGTTCACCGTCAATAGGGTGGACGTGGAAGGAGGAGGCCAATGCTTCCCTGTCCAGAACGGCCGCGTACGGTTGCGCTTCGAGGGCAAAGGCGACCGGACCAAGGTCATGTTCGCGGCGGAATAGTCGGCGGAACAGCAGGAATAGCGCAACTTTTTTATTCTCCTGACGCTTTTCTCTTCCCATGGCCAACGAAGCCTTGCCTGTCGTGGAATCAAAAGAAGAGGCTCCGCACGTCTGCAAGGGATGCACGCGCTGGGCGAGTCATGGGAAGGACTGCTGGGTCTATTGGGAAAAGAAGAAGGCCTGCACGATGTATGAAGGTCAGGACCCGTTCAAGTATCATAACGAGGATCCGGACGCCTTCTGGCTGCTCTGAGCGTTTCCTTCTCCAGCGGTCACTGGTCACGCCTGCTCGCTACCTTTTTATTCTCCGCTCCCTCCCCGTCTCCCATGCGCGCCAATCTCGACTGCCTGCGATGTAAAGGAAGGTTTTGCGGCAACGGCAAGTACTGCCCTGTCCTGCACAAGATCACCAGCCAGCATAAGGTGAATCTTGAGGCGAAGCAGGAGTATTTCGGCGAATCGCCGAATGTCTTTGTCGGGCGGTTCGGATATCCGAATATCAATGTCGGCTTTCTTAGTGTCGAGCAGTACGACCATCACGATGAGCCCCTGCTCTGGAGCAGGGAAAATTATGGTATCGATAGGATCATTGATCTGCGCACGACCCTAATCAACTCAAGCTTCAAGTCGCCAGTGACGTCCGTACGGGCGGCTGATGGCCTCGGCAATCGCTATCTCTCGATGGGGCAGGAGATAGCGATGGCCAGAAAGCCAGTGGACATCGAGGTGAGCCTGAACAAGAAGCCCAAGTTCACGCTCAGCTTCACGCAGGACGTCACGCCGCATGGCCCGCGAGTGAAGCTCGTGAAGGCCGAGCTGACCGAGAACCCGCACATCCCGACCAAAGTAGACAAGGTGGTGTCGGACAGCGATTTCAAGGCCGGCGATGCCCTTCTCACCCTGTCGAGGAAGGGCTTCGACGAGCATTACCTGACGAAATTATTGAGCCTCGGCACGCTCGGCGTGAAGACAGAACGGAAGCTCGTGCCGACGCGATGGTCGATAACCGCGGTGGATGATACGCTGGGCAAGAGGATGATCGCAGAGATCAAGCAGCAGGAGAGCAAGACGGATTATCTTGCTTTCTTTGGCAGTCATCTTGGGAATTATTATCTCGTTTTGTTTTTTCCTGATGTCTGGAGCTACGAGCTGTTTGAGACGTATGTGGGAGGGAAGATGCCGGCGCGCTTCGGTACGGATTACGAGGCGTATGCAGGGAGGAAAAATTATGCTGAAGATACTGCCGGCGGTTATTACGCAGCGCGTCTTGCTGTGCTGGAGAAACTTGCCGGGATGAAACGGCAGGGCAGCTGCTTATGCTTACGCTTCGTGACAGATGAGTATTGGGCTCCTCTTGGCGTGTGGGTGGTACGCGAAGCGACAAGGAAGGCGATGCAGGCGAAACCGATAGAGTTCGCTAGCAAGGAATTGATGCTGATGTACGCACGCCAGCTCGTGCGGAAGAAGTTCGGGTATGATTTGGGGGAGATCTTCGGGGTGAGCAAGCTGCTGCGCGGGGGGAGGGAGCAGAGGAGATTGGGGGAATATTGGTGAACAAAGAATAATGTCTCTAATGTCCTTTATATCCGAACTTTTTACTATACTGCCCGTGATCCATTATATCAAGAACAAATGCTATAATCTCAATTTCTGTCTCATCATTCGTTAATGTATATATCATCCGCCAGAAATTTGACAATTCAACCCAAAACAAGTTAGTGGTACCATACTTTTGTTTATACTCAAATGGAATCTTGTCTTTAGCAATCGGTTCACCATAATGCGGATTTGCTTTAATGAGCTCTTTCTTTTTATCGATTGCGTTAAGGATGCTCCTTTCAATTTTCGAATCGGCGGCAACTTCATTTAATCGCTTATAGGCTTCCTCGGCCTCTGGAGAAAGGATTACCTTAACGATCTTCTTCACAATTCAAGACCTCTCGCTATTGCCTTCCGTAGATCTGCATTAGTGTTGTGTATCCAAGAGATGCCTTTCAAACTAACCGCGATCTTGTTGCTCTTTTCAAGATAGTCAAGAATGATCATCAGGGTATTATGGTTAACCTGTTTTGGGAGTTTTCTCTTTAATTCAGCAATGGTAATCACGCTTTCATTCATGTTTTTCAGGACTTCCTCTACCATAAGCACAGTGTTCAATGTCGGCGAATGTTCAAGTATTTGCATTTTAATACCTTTTTGTTATTGATTAATATTCATTATATATTAACTTATATATAAAGGTTGTTATTTTTTCATGCGCAATCCGAAACTATTATTAAGTCACCCGAAATAGTCTATACTATGCCAGACCTCACCACTTTCTTGCTTGTCCTGCTCATCGGCTTGGTGACCGGCTTCTTTGATTCCATAATCGGCGCGGGTGGCCTGATTTCCGTTCCCTCGCTCATCTTCCTCGGCCTTCCGCCGCAAATCGCGATAGCGACGGACAGATTCGGATTGCTCGGCCAGACCTTCGCCTCGCTTGTCAAATTTTGGAAGGCTAAAAAGATAGTCTGGAAATATGTGCCTGTTTTCGCGGTCATCAGCCTGGTCGGTTCCCTGATCGGCGCAACTATGTTACTAGACGTTGACCCGAAAATTCTTGAAAACGTTGTCGGTATCCTTCTATTCATCCTTTTACCGCTTATCTTCTTGAAAAGAGATATCGGTATCCGACGAGTCGAGATGAGCAAGACGAAAAAAATAATCGGTCTTATACTCTATTTTTTGATCATGACCTTTGGGGCATTTTTTGGTCAAGGGACAGGGCCCATGATCTTTTATGCCTTGACCTTTTTCTTCGGATTTACCATGCTTGAAGTACTCGCGACGAATATCATCCCCTGGTTTGTGCTTTCAATCTCCTCCTTGGTGATATTTGCGTTCAATGGCATCATCGATTATAAACTAGGGATTGTCTTGCTTGTCGGTATGACTGCTGGCGGCTATATCGGCGCGCATGTCGCACTGAAGAAGGGGGATGTGTGGATAAAACGACTATTTGTCCTGTTTGTGGTTGTGTTGGGGATAAAGCTGCTGTTCTTTTAGAGCACATATGTAAAAAGTTTTTAAAAATCTTCACCCCATCTTCACCTGACACTTCTGGATGGAATTGTGCACCATACATTTTTTTACTCTTATGTTTCATGACCTCATTATTACAGGAATCTGACTTTGCAAGTAAATGAAATCTGTTAGGTAACGTTATGTGTTCAGAATGTTCTTCCTGAAAAAGAGAGTGATTCTCAATATCGGAGAATAATGGATCATTTTTCACAAAATCGATATGTTCTTTCTTATTGATCATCTTGCCTTTATGGATTTCAGAACCATACAACAAACCCATTATTTGGTGCCCTAAACAAATCCCTAATATCGGGGCATTTACCGTTTTGATGAACGTAAAAAGATCCAAATATCTTTGCACCTCAACTTGGGTCAGAAGTATCGATGCTCCAGAAATGATGATTCCAGAGAATGATTTAAAATCACACTTTTCTACCCCATCCAGATGGATAACCTTGTATGAATGACCTGATTTTTTCACATTTCTCTTGATATCTTCAAGCCAGCTCGTGCCGCAATCAATGATGCAAATCATATTAACTATGTTATGAGACTAGTATTAAAAACTTTCTACGAATACTTCGCTATGCGTTCAAGACGCGGCTTCGCCAATCGTGTGTAATCACTCGTTTTCAAGGCCATTGAACGATCCAGGCGTGCCGCATTGAAATAGATCTCATCGTTTTTCAATAGTGCGGGGTCAACCATCAACTCCAACTCAGGATCAAAAGAAAATGGAAGAATGGTGCCCGCAACACTGCCTGCCAGTCTTTCTGCTATTTCTGGAGTGGCAAAAGAGACGTATGTGCCCTGGAATAATTCTTTGATGGCGTTTAAGTCTATTTTTGCGTCACCCGGGACAACGCCCAAAACATACTTCGTCACTTTCTTTCCGATCTTTACCATGACAACAATGCACTTTGCCGCCTGCGAAACGTCGTTGCCACGCATCGGACTGACGACTTCAGTCCGTCCCTCTGGAGGATGGTCAATCAACCTATACATGGCTTTATGTTGGTCGAGAAATCCGATGAGGTGGGCGTAGGTGTCTTCTGTGGTCATAAAGATCAGGAGTGTTGGTCTATTTCTTTCTACTTTGAAAATAGGCTAAAGCTATTCCAAGGAGTACCATGAATCCTACCACGGGGACGATTACCCATTCGTTTTCCAGGGAAAAAGAAAGAACTATCACCAGTATAAGGGTGACTATCCCGATTTCCTCTGCAATCGCTCCGTAAGGATTATCATTCTTAAATAATTGTTTTAATTGTCTTAATACCATTGTACACTAAGCTTGAAAGAGAAGTATATAAAGTTTTGCTATACCTCTTGCATTTTTCAGACAACTTTTATAAACACCATCCCCTTTGATAGCGTCATGAAAAAGATCCTCATCATCGGCTTCGGCGGCACTATCGCCATGGTGGTCGATGAGCAGCGGAAGGCCCTTGTTCCGGCGAAGAATGTGGAAGAGATACTTGATCTTGTCCCCTCTATCCGGCAGCTCGCGCAGATCGATTTCAGAGAGTTGGAGAACCTTGACAGCACCAATATCAATCCGACCCACTGGACGAAACTGGCGCTCTGCATCAGGCAGAACATCGGGCAGTATGACGGATTCATCGTGACGCATGGCACGAATACCCTTGCGTACACTGCCTCCGCGCTTGCCATAGCGCTTGGTCGCGGCCTGAAAAAGCCCATCGTCATAACCGGATCGCAGCTTCCGCTGATCAACATCGGCACGGATGCGCGCTTTAACCTCGAAAACTCGGTCAAAGTGGTCCTCAAGGCCATCAGGGAGAACATAGCGGAAGTGATGATTGTCTTCTCTGACCTGATCCTGCGGGGTGCCCGAAGCGTCAAGATCAGCGAATCCGACTTTCGAGCCTTCTTTTCCCCTTCCGTCGATCCCATCGGAAGGATACGGTCGACGGGAATCTACTTCGAGAAAGAGGCGCTGCGTGTCGATCCATCCGTCCCTTTTGATGTCCAGCCTCATTTTGAGCAGGGCGTCCTCACTATCGATCTCACGCCTGGACAGAATCCCTCGCTGATCCACGAGGTCCTCAAATCAGGAAAGTGCAAGGGGATCATCCTCAAATCGCATGGCGCGGGTTCTGTCCCCTCGCTCGGCGAATACTCCTTCCTTCCGCTCATCAGGGAGTCTGTCCATCATTTCAAGATTCCGGTGCTTGTCTCCACCAAATTCGTCGGCGGCAATGCCTACAAAGAGGTGAATGATGAACCCGCTGTTGAAGCCATCGACGCGGGTGCTATTCCTACCGGAGACCTCACGGATGTCATGGCGGAAGTGAAGCTCATGTGGCTCCTGGCCAAAGGCGTCCGCACGTATGAAGAGCTCCGCAAGGAGATGAGCAAGAGCTATGTCGAAGAGGTGACGCCGTTCTGGAAGGAATAGGCATTTTCTTCATCAAGTATAGCGCAATCTTTAAATAGGACCAATATGTGTGGGGTATCGGGGGTGCCGATACATGAAAAAACAGTTATTCGCCCTATTCATTATTGTTCTCTTGCTATTGGTCGGATGTTCAAATTCAAGTACCGAAAAACCCACATCGACCAAAGCTTCTCCGACTGCCCAATCACCATCAAAAGTCACTATGAATTCTCTCGACGCGACCGAGAAAGCAAAACTATCCCGAAGTGTCGACAAGCTCCAGACCAAAAGCGTCAAAATTTCAACGTCCATTGATTCATTAAACGCTTTGGCTGCGCAAAAGAATGATTCCCAATTGACGGATCTTGTCAATAGAATCAACAAAATCTATTCTAGCAATACTATCCTTATTCTGCTTACCAAAGTTGATAGAGATTTGGATGATGCGGACGAATCTTTGGATGAGGATAGTTCAGCCTTAGACGCGGAAATTGATGTTCTGCGAGCACTGGTTAATGACCTTGTGACCTATTCAAAAATGACAGGAGATGCCTCCGTAATGGCTTTGGCAACTTCTTTAGATACTGATGTTGAGGAATTCAGTTCTGTATATGGGGAAGAATATTATAGTGAACTCGAGGAAGCAGTTGGCGTTAAATTTGATGATATAGATGGTGATAGCATTGAAAATGAGAAGGATACAGATGATGATGGGGATGGTATCGCAGATACCGAGGATACGGATGACGATGATGATGGAGTAGAGGACAGCCAAGACTTTGTTGAAGAGGAGTATAAGGATACGCTTCAAGAAAGGTATAATATACAGGATGACGATATCGACGATAATGAAGAGGAAGAAACCGAGGGTGGCGTTGATGAAAAAGATGCTATAGATGAGGATGCTTCAGAAGGGAACGAGGAAGACCAAGCTAACGATAGCGAAGAAATTGATGATGCAGACGAGCAAGATGCGGATTCTGAAGAGGAAGGTAGCGAAGCAGGAGATGCACCATCAGATGAAGAAGATGTTGAAGCGGCCTCTTAATTTTTTCTCCTTATTTATTTCCTTTATACCAGCCGATAAAAATGAAACACCAATCTCGGCAGACCATCTTTGCCCTCTCGCGTCTCTTTTCCTGTGGGTGTAAGGAGAGCACCATACTTTTCGGTCAAGGCTTCAAGGTCTTCATTTGGTTGCGGTAGTGGTTGCGATTGCCGGGCATATGCGCGTAAATGCGCCGCCACCCCGCTCATCGCAGAGCGTCGTGCTTCATATGGCGTGCTGCCCTGTCCAAGAAGGCCATAGCTTGTGTGGGCAGCATATCGTCTCTGTGCATCTTGCGAAGGAAGAATAATAGTGTAAACGTTTATCGGAGGCATCGCTCCTCCCCCACCTATACTTTTATAAAAATGTTTGTATTTTTTGAAGAGCCTGCTTCACCGCCATGCTTCAAGGTGGTGTAAAACCTCGTCGAGGCTTCTCGCTATCCTGCCCCTCGGCGATGACTGTACTGCTTCCACCTCAAATGCTGGTGTACTATCGCGAGGTGTTAAAATAACATTCATCCCTTGATATTCTGGCAGGACTAGATCCAATTCATTGATATCGCCGATGACGACAACATGGCTCGGATCCGATATTCCTCGTTCACCCATGATGCTTGTCAGAACATCCCAATACTGTTTTCTTCGTAAAAACAGCGGTCGTCCATAGCCTTCACGTTCTACATACTCTGGAACGTCTGTCCAGTCCGGTCGTGGATCGAATTTCTTTGCATCGCCATAGATCTTGATTCTAGAATGATCGGAGGGAAGGTGTTGTATCTTTTTTGCAACGCCTTCTGTCTTCGAATTCGTCACAATGCACACCGCTGGATATCGGTCATAAAGAACATTAAGAAAGGCATTTGCATCCTCTTTGAACGCGATGCCGAGCTTGCCGTAATTCCGTTGAAAATAACCATCCAATGCTGCTGTTCTGGCTTCATCGCCAGTGTGCATGCTCGCTTCGTCAAGTAGCAGATCCGCGATCGTGAGCGACATGATCATGGGGTCGGCGTATGCCGGTGCCACAATGCAGCCATTCCTGCGCCACCCATAGCGCGATGGATTCGCTTCTATATGCGCTTGTTTCGCTGCCCATAGTGGATCAAGCGCATTCCCGCTTATCCCCAAGTCTGCCGCAACATCAGTCTTATATCCAGCCACGAATGGGATGCCCTCTTTATCAACATTGGTCAGCGTTCCATCAAAATCCAGAACAATTAATTCAACACCCATACATGAGAAGGGTGGTTTTTTGTTTATAAAGTTATGGTAAGAAGTTGGGGGGAGAGGAAGTCTATCCACAGTGATTCACATCACTCCCAGCTTCTCCCCCAGCGTCCTATCCTCTCCGGCAGGCAATTCGAGGGAGAGCGTCCCTCGCCGTCCTCGTTCCTCTCCCACAAAGTTAACGATGTGCCCTTTTACATATTTCTTGGCATAGCGCCGTATCTTCGGGCCGACGCTGCTCGCATTCATGATCGCTGCCCATAAGCCAGTGATGCCGCGCGCGACTTTTGATCGGGTATCTATCTCATATCCGAATCTCCTTGCCTGCGCGTATACATAGTGCTGATAGGTGGCGACAAGCTGCCTGAATGCATCGTTGTTCCCTTGCTTGACGAACAGCCAGAGCTGCTGTTCTTGCCCGATCGTGCCATCATCATCCAGTGATGGCGGCGGGCAGTCAAGGACGCGGGTATCCAAATCCATCTCTCGCACGTCTTTATTGAGCTTATCCCGCTGTTCTGCATCACGCTTTCGCCTGACGGTCTGCGAGTTTTGGGCGATGTACTCAAGCACACGACCTATGTCCTCCGGTCGTATGTGCGCCTCCTTTCTCCTCACTCCATCTCTCTGTCCGATGCCGAGATCCGGAAAGACAGTGTACAAGAAATAACTGCGGGAGAATCGCAATCCTTCGATCTCTACGGTCTCCAAAAGCTTGCCGATACCGATGAGCTGACTCGCTTGTCTGGCACGTTCCATCTCGTCCGGTGGAATCCTGTATGTATGCGTATCCTTCGTGATCAACATCGCCTCGATGCGGGATATCTTGTCCGCCTCGATTCTGTCAGCGCGGATAAGGTCTCGTACCCTTTGGACGGAGAGTCCGACCACTGCTGCATAGGCTGCGACTGTGCTCCATTCCTGAAGATGGGTATGCGCTTCACGATACCGTCGGACAAACGTATCATACGCCGCAGGCTCGATAAGCCATCGTCCTCCTCTTCCTTTCGCGCGGATCTTCACTCCAGGGATATAGCCGAGCTGAAGATGCCGCCATACTGAAAACTTGAGTTTGCCGATATCTTTAGCAAGCTCTTCTACTGTCCTCCATTTGTCATATTCTGGTGGTGCGACGAATCCTTTTATTTTGTATGACTGGACCGCCCGCTCAAATTCAGCCGGCGGGATGCGCCATCGCCGGTCGACGAATTCTGCCTGTACATATTCATGGTGAAGAAGGGCGCGGCCGCTCGATTCCGACATGCCGGTCGCTTCCAGGAAATCATCAACTGTTTTCCCCTCTCGCTGTGGCGAGTACGCGGATTCCATGTGCGTTGAAAGGCAGAAGCAGTTTAAATGCTTTCGGGTATCATCTCTAGAATCAACGCGCGAGCAGATCCCCGCTTCCTTTCTACGGTCATCTTAATGGTGCTGCCACATTCCCAACAATAGCTTTCCACACCGGTCCTACATCCAGCACATCAGCGACCGTTATTCCCGATGTCTGGTAATACCGTCTCAATTCAACTTCAGAAACCCTATCAAACGTCCCTTTCGAGGTGACCGCACGCTGTTCATCGATATCCAGAAGCTCAATCCCGATAGAGGGATAATACCGTCTCAGGAAATCCGTGGTCTGTCCATCATTTTTCCAGGTGATATTGATGACATGACCCCCTTTTCTGGTGACACGTGCCATCTCGTTCACCAAATCCTGTCGTTGTTTCACCGGTATTGACCCGATAAGGTTGTAGGTCGCGTAGGTCAGGTCGAATGTCCAATCAAGAAATGGTGTGCCCAATGCATCCCCAAAACGCAGCAGAAGATTGCGATAGTATTCCGTTCCCAGCGTCGCCGCGAGCATCTCCGGATCATTATCGATGCCTATGACCATCTTTGCGCAGGCAGAAAGCGCGATAGCAGGTCTGCCGGCGCCACAGCCTATGTCGAGCACAACAGCATTCATCGCATACCGCTCGAGCAGAGAAAGCTCGGCCTCGAACGCGCTTCGCATCTCTGGCAATGGGTTTCGGATTGCCTGTAGATAGTTCTGGACATAGCCTGACATAAGCTGGATGGGATGGTAGTTTTTATAAGTCTTTGTGCGTTTCCCGCTCTCCTTACCCTTGAGGAGAGCGGGAAACGCACTATGCCATAAACCCCAAGCAATTTATACACCTTCCTTTTCCTTATGTGCATGAGCATCCCCCCATGCATGAACACCTTGCCGTTCGACGGATCCCAGCTCGAGCAGTACATGCGTCGTTGCATGGAGCTGGCCATAAAGGCCAATGCTGAGCGGATCCGCCGACCGTATGTCGGCGCGATAGTCGTCGTCCCTGATGGGCGCATCGTGGGGGAGGGACATAGGACAGTGATCAGCGGCACGAACCTTCTTGTCCACGCGGAGCGGGACGCTTTGGATAAGGCGGACAGTCAGGCCCGCGGAAGCTATCTTTTTACCACCTTGGAGCCTTGCGCTATAAGTTTTGGGAATCGCATCTTCGCGCCATGCGCAGAGCTGATCGTTGAGCGAGGCATTCATACCGTTGTCTATGGCTTGCTGGACAATTCTCCAACAATGCAGTCCGGGCGTGGTGTCGATTATCTGACAAGGCATCGTGTATCCGCAATCCGTTATGACGGTCCGCATGCCGATGCCATCCGGCATGATATCCGGCGAGAGCTTATGCCGTGGCAAGCAGGAAAGCGGTGACTATTTTCAAATTCCGGCAACGTCGCTGCGCTCGTTGCCTTGACTTTTGGCTCGCACATGGCAGCGTGCTCGCCAAAAACTTTATAAACCACCCCCATCTGCCTACCACTCAGCAAATCCGTTCATCGGGGGTGTTTGACTGTGTTAGCCTACGTTTTCGGTATCAGTATTTTAGCGCTCATTTTCGCCGCATACATGGCGTGGGACGTGCTCAGGAGGGATCAAGGCACGCCAAAGATGCAGGAGATCTCCAACGCCATCCGTGAAGGCGCGAATGCCTTCCTGAAGCGGCAATACAGGACCATCGGCATCCTCGCCGTCGTGGTCGCGATCCTCATCTTCGCCATCTATGCCTATCTCGGCAAGTGGGAGTACGCTTCCAAGACCGCGATCGGCTTCATCATAGGAGCGTTCTGCTCGGCGCTTGCCGGCATCATCGGCATGATGATTTCGGTGCGTGCCAATATCCGTACTGCAGCCGCTGCAAGAATATCGACTGCGGAGGCATTGAAGGTCGCCATGCGAGCCGGTGCAGTATCCGGCGTCATCGTGGTCGCTTTGAGCCTTATCGGCGTCGCTGGATTATTCTATCTCTTCGGCGCGAACCCGCAGACGACCCCCTTTATGCTGGTCGGCTTCGGATTCGGCGCGAGCTTTGTCGCTTTATTCGCCCAGCTTGGCGGCGGTATCTATACCAAGGCCGCTGATGTCGGCGCTGATCTCGTTGGAAAAATAGAAGCGGGCATCCCTGAGGATGATCCACGTAATCCAGCCGTCATCGCAGACTTAGTGGGTGATAATGTCGGCGATTGCGCAGGCCGCGGCGCGGATCTTTTCGAATCAACAGCTGCGGAGAATATCGGCGCCATGATCCTTGGCGTCGCCCTCTTCCCGGTGTTCGGCATCAATGGGGTACTCTTCCCGCTCGTCGCCAGAGCCTTCGGCCTGGTCGCGAGCATGATCGGCATCCTGTGCGTCAAGGCCAAGGAAGAGGAGGACCCGATGAAGGCACTGAACCGCGGCTATTACATCACATCTATTCTCGCTGCCGTCGGCTTCTACATCGCCACCATGGTCATGCTGAAGAACCAGTGGTTCTTCTACGCCGGCCTCATCGGCATCCTGACGAGCATAGCCTTCGTCTACATCACGCAATACTACACCGAGTACAAATATCGTCCGGTGAAAGAGATCGCGGAAGCCTCGCGCACTGGTCCGGCGACGAACATCATCTCCGGTCTTGCTGTCGGCTTGGAGTGTACCGGCTTGCCCGTCATCGTCATCTCTTTAGCCTTGTTTTTCTCGTACGTCATGGGCATCTGGTCTGGCGTCGAGCACGGCGGCTTGTACGGCACCGCTATCGCAACGATGGGTATGCTCTCTACCGCGGCATACATCCTCGCCATGGACACCTTCGGCCCCATCACGGATAACGCCGGTGGCATCGTGGAGATGTCCAAGGCTCCCGAAGCCATCCGCAAGAAGACCGATCGACTGGATGCGGTAGGCAACACAACCAAGGCGCTGACTAAGGGATATGCCATCGGTTCAGCCGCATTGGCAGCGTTCCTACTGTTTTCCGCATATCTCGATGAAGTCTCCGCGCTCACGGGCAGGGCCTTCCATGTAGTGGACCTTGCTAAGATCGAAGTCTTCATCGGCGGATTGCTCGGCGCCATGCTCGTGTTCGTGTTCAGCGCTCTCGCCATCCGGGCTGTCGGAAAAACCGCTTCATACATCATTGAGGAAGTCCGCCGGCAGTTCAAGAACAAGGGCATCATGGCCGGCAAGGTCAAGCCGGACTATGCCCGTTGCGTCGATATCACGACACGCGGCGCCTTGAAGAATATGATCTTGCCGGGTGTACTCGCGGTAGGATTCCCCATAGCGGTCGGTCTGTTGCTTCGCGCAGAAGCGATGGCTGCCTTCCTCATGGTCGGCACGATCGCCGGTGTCCTTCTCGCGACCGTCCTCAACAATGCTGGCGGCGCGTGGGACAATGCCAAGAAGTACATCGAGACCGGTGTGTACGGCGGTAAGGGCAGCGAGGCGCACAAGGCGGCTGTTTCCGGTGACACGGTGGGGGATCCTCTGAAGGATTGCGCAGGGCCTTCTCTCCATGTCTTGATAAAATTATTGGCGACGGTAACCTTAGTGTTAGCACCGCTTTTCATTTAGGGGCAAAACTTCTTTTTTTATTTTCTCTTTTATTTTCAGCCAATCAATGAGAACCTCGTTATAGGACGAATTTCGATGATGAAGCATGCATCTCATCTTCTCTACTTTTTCCCAATGCCTGCTTAGCGGTAAAAGTTTTTCTACCAATCTCGTTGCTTGTTCTCTTCCATTTAACGTTAGGTCGTAAATATCTTTCCTTAGCGGTGCCATGGAAGGCCCAAGCGTGCCTTTTTCTTGAACTAAGGAGAAAACAGGGCAGTATCCTAACATTTCAAGTTTTGTTTTGATGTTTTCCAATGTCTCTTTATCGCCTGTTCTGAGTCGAAAGGTAAATCGGGGGTGGATTTCGTGACTTTTTGTCAGATGCCAATTTCCCTCGCAGTCCATATATGCCGCAAGGAAGGAAAAGAACAGATCATCATTATCAAGAATCCATCGTGGTGTACAACTGGGTTTTTCTAACAAGAAACCAAAAGAAGGATGCAGATCAACATAGATAAATAATTCATCTTGTCTTTCTTTATGGTGATGATAAACACAAAATTGACTATACTCTTGGAATGTTTTTTTTAATAGTCTTGCAAGCGCTGGATGCGTCGTCGATGTTTGTATGCGTATACATCTTTTCATACGTCTTGCATGAAAATCGCCAGTGCGCAAACCGAGAAAATAAGCTTTTTCCATCAGATTGCCAGAAAATGGTTCCTTGAACTTTGTCGTCATAGCTTCAGAAAGTGTCCTTCTCTTAATGCCAAACTTCTCCATCTTCTTCCTGATGGTTCGTTCATTTTTGATGCAGAAGAGCTTCGCAATCTCTCTTGGTTTCATCTGCTTATGCCAATAGAGCTCTATCAGCTTTTCTTTAGGGAGGTATATGATCTTTCTCATCAGTATCACCTTCAAAATTCCTTTTCTCTTCCGAAGGAATTTTGGGGCATGAAAAACGGGTGTTCTTGGTGAAAATCGCTTAAATCACTTTTCGTGTCATTAGACCGAAAGGGTTTTATGCGAGTTTCACGATTGCCCTTTTTCTAAAATAGTGAGTAGAAGAGTTCTTATATGCTTTCTCAACACTTGTCCAATGTCCAGTGCTATGGTCATAAATCCTTCAGAAATGAGGTGTATTCTTGACTGTAACAAACTTTTTAAAGTTTTAGGTATACTGTTCTTCTATGACTGCTTCAAATGGTGCCGGTGGCCACTCGAACGGTGCTAGTAGCAACTCTCCGGATAGAGATTTAGATGAAGTCGTGATTACCTACCACGGAGAGAACGTGATTTCAGGATCTAAGCGAGCAGTACTTACTACTTTTTGGGGTGTTGTGGGGCTCACGTCTGCCGCCACTGCAATGATAGCTTTTCTCGGAGGAATGGCAGCAGCATACTATGATGTTCTAGATAGGTTCTCCTATCGCCGCGCTCAACCAGTGGCTCAATACGCGATTGCAGCACCAATGTGCGAGCCAAAACCAGTATTTCTCGCTACGGTTTCTGTTGATGAACTTGCTGGTTCTCTTCATGCCATGCAGGTGTCTGTCCGGCAGGATGGAAACGGGTATGCATTCTTAACACGCTTTGGAAGACCGGAAATAGATCACTACTGGCAGGCAGCCACTGGTTCTGCTCGTTCTGTTGAAGATGTCGTTTCCCAACTCCAAACGGTGATGGCGGACCAAAGACTGCGAAGCGGTAGGGACGTTAGCGGTGTTTTGCTTCAGGTGGACTGTTTACCTGTCGGTGATGTGCAGCGTCTGGCGGCAGGACTCGGTGTAAGCCGCGTTGCGTTTTATGGCGATCAGAACGGTTCTTGTCAAAGTCTCTAAGATAATTTTACCTACTCTTCCTCTCCACGCACTCCGGCGAGCAGAAGTAGCTCTCTTCCCCGTCATCTCGCAGCGAGTCGCCAAAGTAGAGGAAATCCTTACTGCATGCCTCGCATTGCACGATCTTCTGGATGAAAAATTCCATAGGTTGTCACCGAAAATGGTATTTGGATGTTCTTTGTTTTGGTTTTCCAATCTCTTGTTTTCCGTGGTCAACACAAGAACTAAGTTAGACTATATAGGCAAGAGAAGTATATAAAGCTTTGTATAGTGTCTGGTAGCCAAACCGTAACTTTTTAAACAAAACACGCCTTCTGCGCGTCATGCAAGAATCTATCACCATCAAGAAGACCATCGCCGCCATCGAGCTCACGAGCAGATGCAACCTCAACTGCGGCTTTTGCGTGAGCATGGATGATAATGTGGAGCTGCCAACAGAGAAGGCAAAGGCGGTCATCGACCAGCTTGCGCCATCCATCAAGCGCGTCGTCTTCATCGGCGGCGAGCCCCTCCTCCGGAAGGATCTGCCGGAGCTGCTCGCCTACGCGAAGGCGAAGGGCTATGAGACCAAGGTGCACACGAATGGCTATCTCCTGCCTGCGTGGAAGGACGAGCAGTTTGCCTTAATCGACATCCTCAACCTCCCGATCGACTCGTACAAGGAATCGGTGAATGACCATATGCGCGCGCATGGGAGCTTCCATGTCACCATGCGCACGCTTGACCGGATGCAACGCATCGGGAAGAAGGTATCGATAACAACCGTCCTCACGAAGGAGAACCATATGGATATGCGGGGCTTGCGCGATCTCCTGGCGCAGCACGAGCACATCACCAGCTGGAAGATCTTCAAGTTTCACCCGACTGGCAATGGATCGAGGAGCGTCGAGCGCTTCTCTATCTCCCAAGAAGCGTTCGACGCGGCGACGCAAGGCCTGAGCCTGCCGCACGCGAAGGTTATTCCGGTCAAGGATTTCTTCAGCTGGCAGACGGCGGAATTTTACTAACGCACGCTATCTGACACATTGTGGTCTCGTTCTCCCTACCCATGAGGAGAACGAGACCACAACGCCTGCGGTATATAATACGTTGAAGAATTACAGATAAGTGTAACGCTCAGGATGCCAGCATATCTAGCACCTCAAGCTTTTTAAATTGGTTGAGTTTCCCTGATTGCATGACCAATGTTGGAATAATCGGCCATACCGGAAGACTTGGAAGACCTCTTGTTGAAATTTTGAAAAAACATCCTTTTGCAAACATTGTTTATACCGAAAGCAGACAAGAAGGAAGTCAAGGTTGTCTTAACGATGCGGAAATCATCTTTTTAGCATTACCTGGCGGCGAAGGTAAAGGGTATCTTCCCCGATTAGATGGAAAACGCATAATCGATTTGAGTGACGATCACAGAACTACCGATGGTTGGACGTATGGCTCACCTGAATTGAATAGAGAAGCAATCAAGGATGCCCAATGTATTGCAAACCCCGGTTGCTACGCGACTTCAATCATATTGGGCTTGGCACCAGTTGCTCGGCATGTGTCTGGCGTCTGTGTTGCAGCTATAAGCGGTATTTCTGGCGCAGGGTTGCAGATTCAGCAAGAGGATAATTTCTTGGTATACAAGGAAGGAAGAGATCATCAGCACCTACCAGAAATTGAAAGGGCGTTACGGCTAGAAAACATATTATTTGTTCCGCAGAGGATCGACACAGCCGACCGAGGCATAGTATCGACCATTTTTGCGGATTATGATGGTCCCGAAGAAGTGGAAACGACATATGCTGAATTCTACAAAGGAATGCCGTTTGTACGAATGACGATATCCATCGAGACACAAAAAGTTAACAAGACGAATTACTGTGATATCAAAGTATCCCGCTATGGCAGCAAAGTCCTGATCGTTTCAGCACTCGACAACATCGGTAAAGGTGGTTCCGGGCAAGCAGTCCAGAATTTTAACATCATGTGCGGTCTTGATGAAACTATCGGGCTTCTCTAGGGCCGTACTTCATATCGGGTATGGTGAAGAATGTATCTATCTGAGCATGACAGATATTTAGATCATAATCTTTACAAAACAGAAATTGGCGAAAAGCTCGAAAAAGCATCATTATTTATTCAAAGAAAAATCAACTGCTGATTCAACTATTATTTCAATCGTGTCAAAAAGCTTAATGTCCGTGTGGCTTTGATTGATTGCCAATGGTATCTCTGTACAGCCCATTACGATCGCTTCGGCGCCCCTTTTTAAAAAGTCCCTTGCAATATCTTTCAGCGCAATAATGTCGTCCACCGTCTGATTCCCTCCCATGACATGTTCTATGACCTTGTTAAGCATTTTTTGCTGTGCCGCATTAGGAGAAATAACTTCTATTCCACTCTCTTTAAATTTATTCTGATACAGTTTTGTTTTTGTTGTGCTTTCTGATGCGAATAGGCCGACTTTTTTATATCCAAACTTAATTACTTTTTTCTTTGTTTCTTCTATAATATTTAAAATGCGTATTTTTATGGCCGATTGCATCTCCTCATAAAAAATGTGCACCGTATTACAGCCAATGATAATCAGGTCACAATCCGCATGTTCAAGTTTCTTGACCCCTTCTATCAGTTGTTTCTTGATCAGTTCCTTATTGACGATACCTGTCTCATCAAAACCAAATAAAGGTAAACTGTAAATGACGATTGGGGGATAATCAGCATCTTGCACTGCGCCATATTTGTGTTGCGCATATTTAATCATTTTGTAATACAGATTAGCTGAGGCTTCCGGACCCATCCCTCCGAGGATTCCTATTGTTCCATATTTCTTCTTCATGGTTACTATGATAAAAAGTCAATCTTTAATAAACTTACTGTCAAAAACTGGTTTCGGATGGATAGATTTACCGTCGCTTATTAGGCGTCTCGCCCTCTTAGAATCCCACTCGTCTATCCTTCAAGACATCGTTATGCCTATTTATCATCTTATTATCTGCTTTCTCGATATCGACGTCAGCAACATCCACAAACGGCGTATCTTTCGGCGCGGACGAGAGGATCTTCCCATCAAACGACGTGATCTGGCTTCCGCCGGTGAACGTAAAATCGTCTTCACCTCTTTTTTCATGGCCGATCCGGTTCGCCGTGACGGCGAATACCCGGTTCTCAAGGCATCGCGTGACCATGGCAGCCTGACAATAGGGCATGACAAGGTTTGATGGGTGCGCTATCACCTGAGCGCCGTCCAATGCAAGCTTCCTGCTCACTTCAGGGAACATCCAGTCAAAACAGACCATCACCCCTATCTTCATGCCCTTGATGGTGTGGACGGATAATGGCCTGTTGCCTGGGGAGAACCAAAGCTTCTCCTTGTTGTACAGGTGAAGTTTCCTGTAGACCGCAATCACTCGGTCTTGATATACCATCATCGATGCGTTGTATAGCTTGTCGTCTTCTTTTTCAGCAAAACCGCCGACAATCACCGCGCCGGTCTTTTTGGAGATCTGCTTGAGAAATGCGGCAGTCTCTCCATCATCCGTCTCCGCCAGTCGTTTAACCTCTTCTTTAGAGGTGAATGTATACCCGGTGGCGAACAGTTCAGGCAGGACGAGGAGGTCAGCAGTGATGCCCTTTACCAATTTGCGGATCTCGTCGAAGTTTCGTTCATTTTCTCCGAAGACTGGCGATGTCTGGATGTAGCCGATTTTCATTTCAATAATTCCTCAACTGTCGCATCTGCAAATATCTTCATGGTATCGAATATCTTCAGCGTCGGATGTTGTGGTATCAATAATTGGAGGTCGGTGCACGCAAGCGCTACACAATCAACGTTTTTCTTTTCAAAGTCGTTAATGATCTGGATAAGTTCCTCTCTATCTCTGTTCTTTTGTTGTCCCGTGACAAGATTAAGGATGAATTTGCCCATCTTTGCCTGTTGAAAACTATCAGGAGTTACATACGCTATACCATTTTCCCTAAACGCATTTTCGTACAATTTATTTTTGATGGTGGCTGATGTTGATATGATTCCGACCTTATTCAAGTTATTTTTCTTGAGGAATCTTACCGTTTCCTCAACGATGCTCAGCACAGGGATATCGACAGCATCCCGGATTTCTTTGATAAAGACGTGAAGAGAATTACACGGCATGACAATAAAATCAGCACCAGCTTTTTCAAGCCTTTTTGCCTCATCAACTAAAAAAGGTATATATCTTTCTGATCCTCTGTTTTTAGTGATTAAGTCCTCTTCAATTTTATACGGCAAAGGAACGCTGGCGATTATGATGCCAGGCCTGCTCGTTTTAGATTTTTTCTGGCAAGAAAAAATTACATCAAGGTAAAACTCCGATGTTGTTTCTGGCCCAAGACCCCCGATTATCCCGACTGTTTTCATAAGTATTAGTGCATTAATAAGAGTTTTTAAATCCTTTGGTTTAAATTGCCATTAAAATGAACGATAAAGGCTGTGATTATGCCTTCTTATCGACGCTTCCTCCCCCATAATGCCTATAGTATCCGATAAAATTACTCACCAAAAATGACCCTTCAGCTATAAAGCCCATCGGAGAGAAGATGATAAGGTTATACAGGGCGATGATCGCTGTTCCTGCCATCATCCATTTTCTCATTAATTTATTGTCTTTCTGGAAATTTCCAGTGATGAATATGGCCAATCCGATATAGATAATGAGATCGTATATTTCCTTATACGTAAAAAATAACGAGATCGTGTTCATTCCGATGAAGAGGAATAAATATTTCTTATTTGTTGTAAAATAGCAGGTGATGAACCGTAAAACAGAGAAAAACACGATGACGCCTGCCGCGATCTTGCTCAACAGGAAATAATGGGCGCTGATCAGGCTTGCAGAAACGATGAGGCACAGGAAGGTATGCTCACGTTTTTTGAATTGAAGGCTCAAGAAATCAAAACCCATTGCGATAAACATCGCAATCTGCGAAATAATGAAAAAAGGAGTTAGTGCAATCATCGGTACTTCCGTATCCCTTCAGTACTTCTTCACCAGTCCGGTGATATAGGCATCGAAAAGCAGCGTCTTGCCGGCGAGCGGGTGGTTCAGGTCTATCGTGACGCTCTTGTCGTCGAACGCCTTGATGACGCCCTTGCCGTCCTTGGTCTTCACGACCTCGCCGACCCGCGGCATGAGGAAGATCCGTATCTTGCTGTCCGTCACGTTCAGCGCGGCATTGCCTAACTCTGTATCCACAAGCTTCTCCCGAGGATCCTGCCGGAGGACAGCCGTGTTGCCATTCACGCGCAGCACGGTCGCGTTCCACGCGGTCTTCGGCAGGGCGTAGCTTTCTCCGGCCGTGACGACAGCCTTTATCATGACTGTGTCCCCCTTCACATCGACGACAGTATATGCCCAGGGGGATACCTTGCCATGGACGATGTCGCCTTTCACCGGCTCCTTGTCGAAGACGTCGATGAACTGCTTGGCAGGAAGGTTCACCTCAAGGCCCATATCGATCGTGCGATTGATCTCCTTCAGCCGCGGCATGGTCCTGATCTTGGTTGGATCGTATCGTCCATAGCCCTCTTCCGGCGTGACGCGGATACGGCGCTGCTCCTTGAGCTTCATGCCGAGCAGGCCGCGCTCGAAGCCGTTGATCAGATCGCCTTTGCCGACGGTCACGGTCATCGCGCCATATTGCTTGTTCTTGTCATAGATGCCATATTTTTTCGCGTAGCCATCATTGCTCGTATCGAAGACTGTGCCATCCTCGAGCCTGCCGAGGTAGTCGACCGTCACGCGGTCTCCTGTTTCGACGGTGATGCCGCTATCATCGGTCGGTCCGCCTGCGGGCGCGTTCTCTGGAGAAGAGGTAGTGGTAAGCCTGAAGTACACGGCGATCCCGATGATGACGATAAGGATGACCGCGATATTGATGAGGAGTTTCCTGCCGGTCTTCATCCAGCCAGCCGCATTCCCTTGCGCTGCCGCGTCTGTATGTCCTGATGGTCGCGTCTTTGTCTTTTTTGCCATATCATGCCTCTTTCAGCTCTCGCAGGAAACGGTCGAGCGTCTTGATGACATGCTCCGGCTGCGTCTGCAGGATCCTGCACACCTCAGCGAGGATGTCTTCACCGCTGAACGCTTCAGTCGCGGTGAGCGCTTTCGTGTCGAGAGCTTTTTTCTTCTTGGTGGCCGTCTTCCACTTCTTGAACAGCTCTTCTGTCCTGGCCGGCACCTGGCGCTCGTCGCAGCCGAGCAGTCTGGCGGCCTCCTTTATAATGTTTTCCTCCTGCTTCTCCTCCTGCATGGCCGCCTTTCCCGCGGTGAACGCGATACGGACGATGCCGTCCTGGATCTTGCTCGACTTGATGATCTTTATCCTGCCCGCTTCATTAGTGTTGTGCAGGTGCGTCCCCCCGCAGCACTCGACATCGACTTCCGGGATCTCCACGATGCGCAATTCCTTGCCCGGCACGACGCCGCCCTGATAGATGGCCATGCCATACTTCTTCTCCGCCTCGTCGCGCGGCATGAAGCGCAATCGTGTGGGGATGCTCTTCTCGACGATCTTGTTCGCTTCCTCTTCGATCCGCTTCAGCTCATCATCGGTGAGCGCGCGATAGTGGGTGATGTCGATATGGGCCTTTTCCACGGTCTTCTTGGCCCCTGCCTGATTGCAATGGCTGCCGAGCACGCGCCGCGCCGCGGCGTTCACGATGTGCGTCGCGGTGTGATGCTGCGCGAGCTGGATCCTGCGGTCAGCGTCGATGACGCATCTGACTTTTTTGCCGGGCTTCAGCTTCGAGGGACCGTCCATGACGTGCACGATGACACCGCCCTGCTTGAAGACATCGGTCACCGCCTCGCCATCCATCTTTCCGGTGTCATGCAGCTGGCCGCCAGAGGTCGGGTAGAACAGGGTCTCATCAAGGATGACCTTGTCCCCGATGACCTTGATGACCGTCGCCTCGAACATGACATCCTTATAGCTGTTGAAATATTTAGCCTTGGTCTCCGGGACGCCTTCAAGGTCAAGCTTCTCCGCGCGCGTGGTCGCGTGGGCCTGCTCCACATGCTCATGCAGGCCAGCGACGAGCGAGTAGAAATTGTCCGGCACAACGATTGCCTTTCCGAGCTTCTTCGCCTCGTCGCGGATGAGCTCTGGCGCAATGCCGTTGGAATCGTACAGCTCGAGCAGCTTCTTTTCGCTGATCTCCGCTTTCGATTTGATCAGGCCTTCCACGATGGAATGCGTCTTCTGCCTTGTCGCCTTGTACTTGTCCTCCTCAACTTCAAGAATTTCCTGCACCTCATCGAGATGCTCCATCAGTTCGGGGAACAGCGGCTTCAGGTAATCCGCGTGCCATCTGCAGACGGTGGGCATGTCGATGTCCCAGCCATACTTGTCGATGAACATCAACGCGCGTCGGAGGATGACGCGCAGGTTATACCCTCCGCCAACATTGGACGGCAACGCGCCGTCATGGAGCGCGAAGAGGAGGCTGCGCGCATGCTCGCCAATGGAAAACAAGGCCGCCATCGGCTGGATGGTGCTCTTGAGATGCTCGACGTCCGTCCCCACATTCTTCGCGACCTCCTGCCACGTCTTGTCGATATTTTCGACCTCATCGACATTGAGATATGCAGAGTAGGGTAAAAACTTCTTGACCAGCTTCGGATCCGGCTTGATGCCGGTAGCCTTGAATAGATGCTTGCATACGGTGGGGAAGGTCGTCTCATAGCTCGTGCTCGCGCCCTTCGTGAACCAGGCGTTGCGCTCGTGGCCCATGCCCATGTCAAGCACCTTCAGCTTCAGTTCTTTTGGTCCAGAAGGAGTTACCTCATACATCATGTAGACCTGATTGCCGAGCTCGAGACCGCGTGAAAAGAATTCCATGCATGGCCCGAAGTTGCCGCCGCCCGCCCAGGCGTCCTCATGGAAGGTGACCTCTTCATTCGGCAGGCCGAGCCCTTGCTTGAGCCAGGAGTGTATGTCGCGGAAGTACTGTGCCTGATCCCACTTCTCCGGCGGCATGAAGGCATGCTGGCCGATCATGACAAAGCCAGTGTAGTGCGCGCCGGTGATGCCGACATTGTCGATGTCATTGAAGCGAAGGCAGAATTGCGGGATGACCAAGGGATTCGCGGGCGGCTTGACCTCTCCAGACACGACATACGGCTGGAAGTCAGCGATGCTCGCCATGACAAAATCCATGTCCGTCCGCCATCGCGCCACGACAGGGTAGCGATCGATCGGCGTGTAGCCGAGCTTCTTGAAGTGCTTGGCGAACTCTGTCCATACCTGGATGTAATCAAGCTCTTTCTTCGCCGGCGTGCCATCGAAAAAGCGGAAGCCTCCGGAACACGCCGGATCGTCGCACGTCTTCTGGTCTGCCTTCACGGTCCAGAAGAACGTGCCGCAGGCGCACTGCCTGCGCGCGAAGCCTTCGTCCTTGAGTACACTGGTGGCGTAATACTTATCCGGAGCTTTCGAGGCTTTTGCCTTGAAGTCTTTCTTGATCTCTTTGTCTGGAGGCATAGCGTCGACAAGAGGGGGTTGGTTTATATAGTTTGTGTCAACCGATGCACCTACAATCTTTTCTATGTCACGACAATTTGTTTGTCGGCTCTCCTTACTCCGTGAGGAGAGCCGACAAACAAATGGTGATGGTTGCCATGCAACTACCTGCATCGTAAAGGGCGGGTGGGGCGTGGCGGACAGAAGGGGGCGCGGAGCGCTGAAGAGGGATAGAAAGAGTGTTGGGCTATACTGGGATGAAATAAATTTAAATAGCAGCTCGTGCTATGTGTGGTGTATGGATCGCGTCATTCAGTGCATGGCCTGTGGCGGAGAGATAGGGAAATACTCCTGCAGCAAGTGCGGCAGGGTGGTGGGGAAGAACTGCTTCAATCTTGTCCTTGGTATCTGCCTTGCGTGTTCTGGCGGGCCGAAGATCGGAAAGCTTCAGTTGAGAAAGTAAAGTTAAGAAAATAATATTCTTGGCGTAGCGGCCTTATTCCGCGTGATGCTTATCGTGCTCTTCAACACACTTCTCGGAGCAGAACCACTTGCTCTCTTCCTCATATTCCTTCTCGACCGTCTTGCCGCGCATCAGGGGCTTGCCGCAGTTGGCACACTTGCCCAGCTGCCCATCGTCCTTGGCGCCTTTCATGAAGCCCTCTTCCCAAGGTTCGATGCTATCCTCTTCCTCAGTCAGCTCGTCCAGCTCCTCTTCCTCGTAGACATCTTCCGCCTCGTCCTCACCCTTGCCAGGCGTGCCGATCTCCTCCTCATCATTTGTCATGGGATTTCGCAGGATGGACGTCCTATAAAAAGTTTGCGATGCGATATGGGGATGATCCGTATGATTATCTGACGATAAACCAGTTAAGGTGGAGCGTATTCTTCAAGTATGAAATTGCAGTATAAATTAAGGATAGGTTTATATAGTAGTTCTGCCTTTTTAAATGAAATAAAAAGAGGATTGTCATGAGCTCTCCATGCTACCGTAGCATCGGCTTCGCCAATGCAAAGGGTCAGGCTTGGCTCTGGACTATTGTCGTTCTCGCCCTGATTATCGCCGCAGGTTATTACGGCGCCAATCAGGTCACGGTGCCGTATACTGTTTCTGAGGTCTATCAAGAACAGGAACCGTACACTGCTGTCCAGGAATACACGGTGCAGGAGCCATACACGCTGAAGGTCCCGCATACCGATTACCGCAGGGAGGAAGTCCTCACCCCGGTGTCCACCCTCGGCGTCTCCAGCGGCGAGCCGCGGCCGTACAGCTATAACGGCAAGGACTGCTCGTTTCGCGATTATGAGTACACGGTCCAGTATTTTGACGGGAGCGAAAACGATGCTGTCTCGCTTTCTGACGCGGGCTACAGCCGATCACGATCAACATCGGTCGATCCCCTGCGGGCCTATCTCTCCCGCTTTGACGATTACGAGCCAGGCACGGACATCGGTTTCAATGAGCGGACCAATATCCTGACCGCCGCGGCCCTCATCTGCAATCTTGAGCGGGCCTCGCTTCAGGGCAGGTTCGCGATATGCAAGTATTCTGATGGCAAGAAAGGCACCTGCCAGAATTCATTCCTCCGCCGGATAAGTCCGGAGCAGTGCCATGTCATCTATATGCCCTGGTACACGCGCGATGCGGTGGGCAAGTCCTTGCGCATCGAACCCGTCGCTATCTCCCAGAAGTTCGCCTGCAAGCCGAAAGGCAGGGCAGACTTCCCGGTGAGCAATGCGCCGCTGGATTACGCCTCTGAATCCACCTTCCGGCAGCCCGGTCCGGTGAGCACGCTCGCGCCGGATTATGAGACCGTCTATCTCAAGATGGATCGGGGATACTTCCGGCCGTACTATGAGAGCATGTTCCAGTACTATGCCGACCTGCAGGGTTCGCATCCGCCGATCATCACGAGGAGCGGCACCTTGGGCATCCCGCGGAAATACCGGTTCTCGCCGCCGCTCGACGTCACGAAGAGCGGGGTCGTGACGAGCGCTGTCCGCAAGACCTACCGTCAGTATCCGGTCACGACCTATGTCAATGAGACAGGGTACCGCAATGTGACCAAGACAGATGTGGTCACCGCGTACCGCGATGTCGACAAGAAGCGTGAGGTCACCAAGTATCGCACGCTGTGGGAGGAGATCCTCCTCAGGATCGGCGTCGCGCTTCCTGCGCGATAGCTTTCGGCCTTTCTCTCGCCCGATCGAATTTCTCCTTGCATCTGCTGTCTTTCCAATAGACGATATGCGAGGCGCGCTTGCCGAACAGGGCTAAGGCCAGGGCGACTATATCTGACTGGTACGCCTGCAGGTTCTTCGCGCGCGTCACCGTGCTTGCGTCATCCAGGCACTGCTTCATCAGGCTGAGGTTCTCTTTCCTCGCCCTATCCTCCTCTGCCTGCTCTTCCGCCAGGCTGAGATAGACTTCCTCCCATCGCGGCAGGCCGTTCCCTCTGGCCTCGCCCGGAAAACTCTTGCTGTGTGTCATGGATACACCTCCATTGATATGTGTTCTGCAGCGATAATGTCACGATAAGGATTCATATCCCTTCCGCCTGAAATGCCGGAAATCTTCCTGTGCCGCCGGAATCCTTCCTATTGGGGGAGAAGGATTCCGGCAATAGGCTGGGAAAGAGAAAGATTTTCGGCTGCGGCGATGGGATTTCGGCCATCATTCCGATAAAATTTATAAATGAGGCCTGTCTCACCACCATATCCATGGATTCCATGACGCAGACAACGAGAAGCATTGGCATCATCGCGATACTTCTTGTTACATTGCTCGCCACCGGCTGCCTGCGGTTGCTCTCTCCTCCAGGGCAGCAAGCCATTCCTGTTTCCACACCATCAGATGGCAGGTATCATGAGCTGACCGAAGAGGATCCATTGGCCATCCCGCATGTCCTCGGCACCGATATCTCGGTCCATGGCGTGCACCTCGGCTCGAGCATGGCAGATGCGATCGAGAGGCTCGGCAAGCCGGATGCGCAGACATCTCCTGCTCCGGATACCTTCAATTTTGAGTACAACAAGGCCCTGAACACGAGCAAGACCGCCCTTCTCGTGCACTTCGACAAGGACATCGCCACGAGGATCACGGTGAAGCGGCCGTTCAATCCGTTCCTCCATGGGGAGACGGTCATCAACCACACGAAAGAAGATCTCTATCGCCTGTTCAGTAAGCCGGACAAGATCCAGCTGCTGTCCACGGTGACGGTGTACTCTTATTATGATCAGGGCATCGACGCCATCATGGACGGCCCCCACCTGAATGGGTGGAGCTTCACCTATCCGCAGCCGGAGAAGGCGAGAGAAAACACAGGATAATCATCGATTCTATCAGCTTCGCGCTCGTTGTCTTGCTTTATCGGCACTCTATCCCTGTGCCAGTTCCAGTGCCAAGCTCCGGCGCATCGATCTGCAGTTCATTGTATCCCTGCGCGACGAATCCTGTTATAGCGCATGTCGCTGTCTCTCCAGCTGCAAGCGACGGTGGAAAGCCGTCGCAAGGCACTTCCCAGCCGTTGATCTTAAAGGTCAGTTTCTCCTTCGGTATCGCTCCGGTCTTCGGCAGATTCTTTATCGTCACCGAGAACGTGCCTTTCGTGCAGTTGGAGGCGATGAGCGTGATGCCATAATCGAGGCCTGGCGTCGTCTCTTTTGGGGCATTCGCGTAGTCTGGTGATACTTCTTCGAGACAGGGGGCAAGCTTTTCCTTCTCTGCATCCGTGAAGGTCCTATTGCCTTGCGCTATCTCCATAAAGGCTTGCTCTCCAAAGGTAGCCTTGACACATTGTCCGGAAAACCTGGCGTTGTGGAAGTTTCCTGCGCTAAGCGCTTGCTGTGGGTCAAACGGTTGGCTCGTCGGCATGAAAGAGATGGGCAAGATGGGTATGCCGAAGCTTTGCAGAAGAAAAAGGATGATGAGGATACCCGCAAGGATAAGCACGATGTCCCGCAGTTTCCCTAAAGTTCCCATCGTTTCATTCCTTTCCCTTGTTTACCACTAGCTTTTGCGGAGCATGGCCAAAAACCGTCCATGCGCCTTGTCATTGCTCGCGACGATGTTCCTCGATTCCCGCGTGATCGGCTTTCCATCGAAGTCGGTCACCCTGCCTCCGGCTTCATGGATAAGCAGCGTGCCTGCCGCATAGTCCCAGTAGTTGAACTTGGTCTTGTAGTACAGGTCGATATGCCCCTCCGCGAGCCGTGCGAGGTGCAAGGCGCCAGTACCGAAGATCCTCACGCTGCGGATCTGCCCGCAGATGGCGGCGAGGATGGCATAATCTTTCCTTCTCCTGTCCATTTTTGAAGAATTGTCTGTCGCAAGTATCATGTTGATGATCTCGCGCTCTTTAGAGACAGCAAGGCGCTTGCCGTTGCAATATGCTCCTCTGCCTTTTTCCGCGAGATAGAGCTTGTTCGCCATCGGCTCATAGATAAGGCCGAAGATGACCTCTCCTTTTCGTGCCACGGCGATGGAAACGCAGTAATTATCCAGCTGTCTGGAAAAATTGATGGTGCCGTCGAGCGGGTCGATGATCCAGAGATAGTCAGAATGATTGTCCTCCTCGCCTTTTTCCTCAGAAAGGATGCTGTGGTCGGGAAAGCTGGCCTTTATCCGTCTGATGATGGCCTGCTCGGCCTTCAGGTCCGCTTCAGCCAGGATGTCGTGCGGGTTCTTGAGCGTGTATCTTATCTTCTTTTTCGAGAGGGCAAGGAGGATCTTGCTGGCATCCTTCGCTGCGGCGATGGCGACGGATTTTAGGGTCATCGGCCCATCAGAGAAGGCCGGATATATAAATCCTGCTGTCTGGAAAAATAGAAAATAAAAAGAGAATTGCTAAAATTGTTTTGCTACAAAACCGCCGGCGTTATACGTCGGCGTCGAATCATGACCGACTTCAATCACATCCAAGGCCACGCCGAAATCATAGCCATTCACGCTGATGCCGAGCCGTCCGCGTTGCGTGCTGAACTCGTGGCCATCGCGTCCGATGTCCGTGACCATCTCGAGCTGCGCCACTCCTCTCCAGTCTCCGATGAGGAGAGGTGTGTAGCGTACTTTCGCGATCAGTTCGAGATTCGGACGTTCGAGGATGCTTGCGGTGGTCAGAGCATACACATTCCCGTCACGGAAAGAATGGAAGTATTGCACGCCGGCTCGCGGCACGATGCCCATGCCTGGTGCCATCTGCGCTTCACTTACGGCATCGAAGCCTTCGCCAAGCGAATAGGTCAGGTCGACCAGCGTGAATGGGCTGACTTGGTCATGGTAATCGATGCCGGTGCGGTTTCTCGCGAAAAAGCCTGCGCCCCTCCCAAGGTCGCCGATGGCCTTGATGTCAATGGTCGCTCGCTCATCGCCTGCCATGACTTCCGCTGCGCCGCCTGCCTGTGCTGGCGGAGCATACGCAGCTACACATACAACTGTCATCGTGAGAAGGCTGGCCAGTGATTCCTTTTTTGTGTTCATGTCGGTTTCCTTCTTTTCCCCTTAATCATTTATTTACTATCTGTTGGTAGCAATAAAATAAACAGCTATATTAATATTTGTGGTATTGTAGGATACCATATATTCATATACCGGGACGCCTTCCCTTGTTCGATGCAGCTCGACAACCTCAAGGAACTCGGCCTGAGCGAGGGCCAGATCAGCGTCTATGCCGCGGTGCTCGAGCTCGGCATCTCTACCATCAACAAGATACAGGAGAAGACAGGCATCGAGCGGCGAAACATCTATGACATCCTCAATAAGCTCATCGAGCGCGGCCTTATCACGTACACCGTCGAAAAAGGCAAGCGGACGTATCAGTGCACGCACCCGAACAAGCTGGCCGAGGAGATCAGGCAGAAGGAAGCCGCCTTAAAGGAACTCGGGGAGCAGATCCCGCAGATGGAGGACCTCTTTGAGCTCTCGAAGCCGGAGATCCGCGCAGAGGTATTCCGCGGCAATGAGGCCATGAAGGCGTTGCTGGATGAGATGCTGGAATACGATGCCTCGTATTGGATCGGCGGCAATAGCAATGTTGAACGGACGAACCTCAAGAACTGGTTCAGGCACTGGATGGAGCGGCGGGCAGAGCAGAAGCATATGATGTATGATCTCGTCGATCACGGCACCTATCTCGACGGGCTCAAGCCTGGCGATATACAAGCGCATAAGAAAGCGCACTACAAATATTGCGCCTTGCCTAAAGATCTCGCCTCGCCGATGGTCATGATCATCTTCGGGAAGCGGGTGGCGCAGGTGTTGTGGTCCAATCAACCCTTCGCTTTCGTGCTTGAATCAGAAGAGATCAGAGAAAGCTTCATGAAATACTTCCACTATTTCTGGAAGGAGCCGTGATGAAGAAGGCTATCATGCCTTCATTCCTGATACGACTGCGTTTTCTGTGATCATCCTTCCTACCCAGAAGAAGGATGACCGCAAAAACGTGTACGATCATTATGGCTCCAGTTCTCGCGCTGGCACGGAAACAGTCCGCCTCTCGCCGAAATGCGCGAAGAACGCCTTATCCATGCCGAAGCGGGTGCGGTAGAAGAAGCGGTCTAGCGCATCGAAGGGGAAGCCGTCTACGCGGCCGAAAACCTCCCTGACAATGGCCAATGGCGCTGCCCGTTCCGCAGGATAGTGATGACCGAGCACGGATGCCGAGCTGGCGGTCAGGAGGAGGATGTCCACCATCTGTGGGTCAGAAGAATCACGTTCGTACTCGAAATCTGTGGTCAGGACATTTCCCCTGTTCGCATACGCCTTGTCCAGGCGGAAAAAATTCTTGAGGTACGGGTCGCCATGCGCCTTCCCCTGATCATGGATCTCCCGAAGCAGCTCCATAGCTGCCTTTATGTAGTGCAGCGCATCATCGCGATGGACGGTCGCGTCCTCGACGACCGTGACCAGGTCTGTCAATTCCAGGGCCCGTGTCGTAAGCGCCAGCTGCACATCGTCGAAGCTGAGCATCTCCGGCACGTTCAGGCCGGCGTTGTACAGCCGTTGCAGCAGGCGCTTCTCGCGATGGTATCGCTGGTGCGCTGACTGATAGGGCTTCCGTTCCAGCGGCCCCCAGAACATAGGGGCATAGAATGACGCATACTGCTTTGTGACCGTCTCCGTCGTGATCACGACACGGTTTGCCCGGATGCCCCTGCCGATGTCGTCGAGTCTCATCGCGTATCAGCAGGAGAGACTGCTGGACTATAAAATGATTGTTATGGTGGAGAGAATGGCGATCTACTTTCTCACCCGTATGACCTGGCCATCATTTGCTCGTTGCAGTTCCGCTGGCGCGATCTTCACCAACGCGTTCTCCGAGCCGCCACCGCTATAGACCATCTCTTTCTCCATCACGCGCGGGTCGACAAGAAAAATTGCCGGATAGCCGAACGACGGCGTGCCGCCGCATGGATAGCCTGTCTTTTTCAGTATCTCCTCTGGCGTTGCGGTCCGCGGCCGTTCAGTACCAAGAGCTTTTGCCACGCGCTCGGTGCTTGCCCTGTCCTCTCCCTTGACAATGGCCACAATGAGATTGCCGTGCGCGTCAATCATGCAGATGTTCTTGACAAAATCATCTGCCGCATCAGCGTTGGCGGCTCTTGATGCTTCTTCCACTGAATGGCAGGACTGCTCAAAGTGGAGGTGCTCTGCCTTGATGCGATGCTCACGGATGAAGGTGTTCAGGCGTTCTTCATACTGGTCATGTTCCATCTGACAGAAGAATCCGATTTCATATTTAAACGTGATGGTGGCAGGACTATTTTTGCTGCCGCTACGAATAGACCGCTTTCATCATCACCATCGCGCCGCCGAATATGACGCCGATGACGAGGAGGATGGCGAGCAGTATGCCATAGAAGATCAACGATGCGACAAAGCTGTAGCCGAGAATCGCGAAAGCGCGCTTGAGGAAACGGTCAGAGACGAGCCAGCCGCGGTAGCGGTAGGTGTCTACCGCTCTCTTCTTCATTTTTCCTTTTGCCATCAGATCTTCTTCTCCTTCTCGTGCAGCGCCACCGGCGACGATCCGCCGTGCCAGGTGAACCGCGGCCTGACCTGGATCATGTACAGCCGCTCGTTCGTGTCATCGAACAATACCGCAGAACCCTTCTTGCGCGGCAGGTTGTCGATCTGCACGTTCAGGCCTTCGCGCATATAGCTTTGCATGAGCATGCCCAACGCATCCACGTCGATCTTCGCCGTGATGCGATGGCTCAGGACAGTATCCGCCTGCGTCATGACATCCGTATGGATCTTGCCTGGTTGTTGCGTGGCCAAGATCAGGCTGATGCCCGGCTGCCTGCCCTCACGCATGATGGTCACTAACGGGTCCGTCGCCGGATTCTTACCATCCCGTGGCAGGAATTCATGCGCTTCGTCAAGCACGAGCCAGACGAGCGGCATCTCGAGCTTCTCTTCCTTCTTCTCTTCAGAGAAATAATGGATCGCTTCATGGATAGAGGCGTACTCTTCCGCTTTCCGCACGATCATGCGCTGGATGAACAGCTTCTCCGCGATCAGGCCGACGATCACGTGCTTGATCTTCCAGCCATTCGGCAGCGTGGCATAGCAGCTCACGTCGAGCACGCTCACCTGTCCTGCTCGGGCAAGGTCGGTGATTTGCGTGCCTTCGCCGTGCTCGGCGAAGACGCCCCACGCCTCGGTGCTGAGGAAGCGGTTCTCGCACGCGTCCCGCACGCTCTGTTCGGTGCGCGTGTCCGCATGGATGGCCTGGATGACATCGTTGATGTTGTACTGCTTCTTCGTCTTCCGGAGCTGGTAGACGACGCGCTCGATGAGCACGCCCATGGGCTCATTCGGCGAGATGTCAAAGGTCATCTGCCAGTCAGCCGCATCCAGCTCCGACGGATTGAGCGAGAAGGGGAAATCTGTCGGGATGCCCTTGTCCTTGTATGCCTGGTGGTACATCGCCGGCGTGTAGATCTTCACATCAAGGCCTTTTGGCTTGAAGCCCCACTCCGCGAGCAAGAGCTCATCCTGCTTGTTCGGGTACTTCATGGTCCAATAGATGCCCATCGTGTCCAGCAGGATGAAAGAAAGATTCTGCCGTACCTCTTGCGGAAGGTCAGCGAGGCCTTCCGCGATGGCGCCCATGGTGTAGCTGTTGTGGACGATGATGTCATTGGCGACGAAGTTGTGATGCTCTGGCACGGTGATATCATAGACGGTGAATTCGCCAGTCAGCTCTTCGATAGCGACAACCTCGTCCCAATAGATGTCCGATATCGCCAGAAGCTCCAACGCTTCGCTGCCATCCGCTCTGGCTATCTGGAGGAGCTTCTGCCTCGACGGCGCGTAACCGACGCTAGAACGGGCAGCTTTCGGTGTGGCATAACCAAGTTCTCGCCCGACGGCGGTCCAGTTTTCGGGACGGTAGATGTTCCATAACTCCTTCGGGACAGTGTCGAGGTTTGGGTTCCTCTTCGCCGTGGCCGCTTCTTTCAACGCAATCCTTTGCCGTTCTTCTTTCTTGCCGAAGAATCCGATGTGCTGTAGGAACAGCGAGATATTCTCCCCATCCAGCTCAAGCTCATAATTGACGAACCGTTTCCATCTTTTCTCTCGGTACCTTCCAACGATGCCAAAGCGGAGGAGCAGATGCTGAACCTCCATGATCATCCTCTTCGATGCAGAAGCATACGATATCCCCCATGAATGTGCATGGCTTCTGTAGATGGAACCATCACAGCTGAACAGCCGGTTGAGGAAGAGGGCGAGCTTGGCGCGGGGCAGCTTGAAGATTGCGTCGGGGATGAATTTATCCGGCGACTTCTTGCCGTATATGCCTATTTGACCAAGCCATTTGCGGATAGATGTCTTCGTATCGAAGGCAGAGCCTTGGACGAACCTGCCGGCGGCATCGCGGACTGCCATGTCTGTCTTACGTTTCCTTGTGGGATTCATAATGCGGAAGCAGCCAGGCTTGGAGTGCTCTTTTACCACCAAGGCAGGATCGAACGCACGCACAGCTTCCGTAAAATCGTTGACGATGTGCCCATCCATGTTTGAGAAGAGTACGAACCGGTTGGAGAGATGCCCTTCGGCAAGGAGATAGGCGAGCAGTTTCACTTCGGCTTCAGCCATGCTCTCTTCGCCGAATATTTCCAGCTTGCGCGGCGTGGCAATCCTGCTTCCGATAGAAAGCGCCTCGGCTGGTTTCCAGCCTTCTATGGTCAATAAGGGGTGTTCAGGCGTCAGCTTGATCTCTTTTCCCGTCCGTAGCTGAAGCCGAAGCATGCGGGAGACCATGCGTTTGTAGAAGCCTTCTTTAACGGCTGGCGCTACCTTCAGATCCTTCTGAAGCGCCATGATCTCCCGATCATCATTTTCGAGATTTTTTATAGGGACGAGCGAGCCGTCATTAAGGGTAATAAGCGTATCGCCATCAAGGCACTTCCCGCCCCCCCTCTTACCGCAGATAAAAACCACATGGCTGCTGGCCACGTCGAGATAGACACCGCTGGAGAGCGATGTCACCGGCCCCATCTGGACGTATTGCTTTCCCAGGAAGACCGTGCCCTGCAGGCCATATTTCTTCCTTGCGTCCTCATCCCGTCCGATGATGATCTCATAGGCCATGACGCTCTAAAGCTGGAGATGCGATTTAAACCTTTAGAACTATTCAGTAATGATAACGCCGAGGCTCTGTCCCGAATCTCGCTTTCGCTTGGCCGGCGCCGTCGAACGCCAACCGAATACGCCGCCTCGCCGAATGAGGGCTACGCCCTCATGCACCTACGGTGAGCTGGACTGCGCAAGCGCAGTCCAGCGCCCCACTAGAGATACATGACAGATTGATAATTTCGGCCTTCCTCATGGAAGGGGAAGGCCGAAACGTCGGCTCGGGTTAGAGTGCAGAATCCTGCGGAGCGCTCAGGCGCGAAAAAGACGGCGCCGGCGCCATTCGGGACAGAGCCTCTGTTTTCATAAACTTTATTAAGGCTGACCATCTGAGGCTTGAAATGATGCAGCCATCGCATGGAAAACCGAGGAAAAAAGGCCCGATCCGGCTTCCTTCTCCTAAGGAGCTGGAGCGTCGTCTTCCCCATGATGAACGCCTTCCACGGCGCGTGTCCAGGCCGCCTCGCGGGAAGCATGTGATGGTCACCACTATCATCGTCGGCCTTCTCCTGCTTGCCGGCCTCATCCTCATCGCTCTCCGCTTCATCCCCTGGGAATTCAAGGAAAAGGATGCGGCCATCGTCAATGGGGAACGCATCCCGCTCAGTGATTTCACCAGCCAGTATGACACGCTGCCGCCGGATGTCAAGGGGCAGTTCACCAAGCTGCAATTCCTCAATGATACCATCATCCCGCAGACGCTCATCCTGCAGGAGGCAGCGAAACGAGGCATCACCACGGACGAGGAGGAGATGCAGCGCACCTTGCAGGACATCCTCTCCTCCAACGGCATGACACTCGAGCAGTTCAAGGCCAAGCTGAGCACGGCCGGCCTCACTGACGCTGATCTCCAGCGCCTGCTTGAGAAGCGCATCATCATCAACAAGGTGCTGAACGCGACGCTTGAGCCTCCCACGGTCACGGATGAGGAAGTCAGGGCGTTTTTCGAGGCGAACAAGGGCTATCTTGTTTCAACATATGGCAATATCACCTTGGCTGCCGCCGCGCCGAGCATCAGGTCATATCTCTTTACCCAGAAGAACCTGCTCGCGCTCCAGCAATATGTCGATGGCCTGCGGGCGGACTCCAAGATCATCATCAATACTAAATATTTCGAATAGGCGATTTCTCTAGAACTGCCTAGTCATACTGGCTTTAGAATTGCTTGAGCATGCTCGGGATGGCTGCGCCGGCCGCGCCAGGCATCGAGACAAGGAGGACCAGCTTCACGATGCCGGCGAACGTCGGGATGAACATGTTTATTCCCAGTATGTACGTGAGCACGAACGATACGATGATCGCGACGCTATAGAAAGTGAAGAAGCGCTTCGCCATGAACTGGCCGAGCTTCCGGTGCTCTTCTGGCTTGACGCGCGTATAGCCGACGAAATAGATCTCCGCGAACAGGATGAGGCAGGTGGCGATGATGATCGTCACGATATGCGCCCGCGTCAGCGCCATGGCGATGTCGATGATCCTCCCGTTCAGGATGACCGTGAAGCCGATGATGAGCGAGGCGAAGAAGGCGTTCACGATGTCGCGCTTGGAGAAATGGGATGGCCGCTTCTCGAGGAGCTTCTCCTCAAGATACTGGATCTGGCTCTCGATGTTCTCCACTTCCCGGCTTTCCGTGGCCAGCACTCGCTCGAGCTTGCGGAGCTCGCGTTCCGTCGGTTCCCTGGTCTTTCGTTTCGCTGCCATCAGTCGTAGGGGATGATCTCGTAATCGCCTAACGGCGCATCGTTGTCGTCATCGCCGGGAGGCCTCTCATCCTTGCCGGAGACCTCACGGAGGATGTCGTCAGAATCATGGTACGGCTGGATTGCCGGCTGGGCGGCCGCGCTTGATGGCGATGATTGACTCGAGCCGCTGAACATGGTAAACAAGTCAGAGGACGCGCCTGCCTGGCTCGGGCTTGGAACGCTCGGTTGGCTTGAGGCCATGGCGTTGCCCGATGCTGGCGTGTCATCCGAGAAGATGTTCATCGGGGAGTAGGATGGCGCTGACGATGATTGGCCGTAATTCGTATATGCTTGTTGGCCGCCCGCGACCGCCTGCAGGAGCGAGATGACACGCTTGATATCGTCCAGAGAATCTGACTTGGTATCGACGGTTATGCGCACGGAATCACCTCTACAGGGCTTTAAGGGGGGTGTTTTTATAAATATTTCGTGGAAAATCGAGCTTTTTCTCGTTCTCCCCATAAGTGAGGAGAACGAGAAAAAGCGCGGGGGACGAGAAGCGTATGGGCTATTTCTTCCTGATCAGCCTAAAACTTTAAATAAGCCATGCCTTTTTCTCTGCGTCAATGGTAGAACCGATACATGTTCAGGCGTTGTTGTGCCCTTCTGTTACTGCAGGAAAATACCTTGCCACGACGACCTATCAAGGTATTAATACTCACGGAGATTCGCTTGAAGAAGCACGACGTGCGGCGCTGTTTGTTATTGGGGCGCATCTCGGTCCTTACGCGGCGCTTGAGCAAACTCCCCCACGACCCTCCAGACAGCTTAAAAGCATTGATGAAGTCACCACCTATTTCGCTGGATTCTTGCCTGCAGGTACTCGTGTTGTCCAGGATGAGACAATAACCCAGAAGTCAATGGGGCGGCTTCCTCAGTGGGTCGTAGAATTCTATCGCGTTGAGAGCAGATAACTATCTCCGCTCTTTCACCATAACCTTCTCCTCTTCCAGATGCACGATCGTGGACGGCTTGCCACGCTTCTCGCCTTCGTCGATGATGAAGTCCACGTTCGCCTTGATCTCTGGATCCATGTCATCGATGGAGTTCATATATTCCTTGCCGGTCTTGTTGACGCTCGTCGTGACGACGGGAAAGCCAAGCTCCGTAACAGCCTTGCTGATCCAGTGCGCCGGGATGCGCACACCGAGCGTGTCAAGGCCTTGCGTCACTTCCTTCGCGACGCAGCTCTTATCCTTCATCCGTAGGATGAGCGTGTAGGGACCGGGAAGCTTCTCCAGCCACTTCTCTGCAGTGGGGGAGACGTGGCAATGCTGCCTGATCCACGCTGCCGATGGCGCGATGACGGAAAACGGCGCCGCGCTCCTGCTCTTCAGCTCGCGGATACGCGCGACACTCCTGTCGTCGAGCGCATTGCAGCCGATGCCATAAATAGTGTCCGTCGGATAGACGAACACTGCGCCTTTGGTGATGGCGTCGGAGAGCTCCTTCCGGTCGAGCGTGAATTCATCTTTGGTGATGATCCTCATGCCAGTCTGGATGATCACCCGCTATATTAAGATTGTCTATATAGATATGATTATCTCTATACGCTTCTACACGCTATGATAAAAAGAAAAAGGCCTCCGATCCTATGACCGGAGGCAAAGTCCCGAGGTGTCTTTGGTGGGCAGTCAGAATTCCATGATCATGATGCCCTATAGCCGCGCATGAATCCCTCTTCCGCGATGCTGATCTCGTCATCATCGCTTGAGGCATCGATGCCATCCATGGTGTACAGGTCCTGGTCATTATCTTCAACTATATCTTCATGGTTTAGTAGGTAGTGGATAAGGTACATCGTGACACCTCATTGGATGATCGTGATGCGGACAGGCGCATCTGGCGGTACGGTGATCTTCCTGATCTGCTGGAACATCAGCCTCTCGATGAAGGTCGTGTCCATCGCTGCTAAAGGGTTGGTCAATTTCATGCGGTTCACCTCTTTTGTCCGAAGCTGTGCGCGGGAAAACGGGGGTGTAAACCCGCGCCTTGGCTGCAGACGCTATATCCCTTATCCGCTCCCGCCTTTTTATAGCTCACGCGGATGTGTCTAGTGGCCAGTGCTTATTGGTTGGGGGTGAGGGGTCTGGAGTTTTGGGTAAAAACACGCTATCGAAGCAGGAGCAGTGTTTTTACTCCAGACCCCTTACTCATAACCCCAGACCAATCTTGACCGCAATCCTAATAAAGCAGCGTTGCCCTCGTGCTCGCTATGAGAGCAGCGAAGATGCAGACGCAGCATGGCGAGGCACATAGGCTCGGTTCTGCCGTGCGCGAGATCGTGTTCGGCGTGCATGATGGCGTGCTTACTGTACTTGGTTTTGTCTCTGGAGTGGCGGGCATCTTCGCGGACAGCAGGACGATCTTCTTCACCGGCCTCGCGGGCATGATTGCAGAAGGCATCTCGATGGGTGTCGGCGAGTATCAGAGCATCACGGCGCAGAATGAGATCATCGAGCACCAGCGACGAATTGAGGAAGATGAGATTCGGAAGATGCCCAAGCTGGAATTAGAGGAAGTTTGCACGATCTATTGCAAGAAAGGATTTTCAAAGGCCGAAGCGAGAAAGATCGCGCTGCGCATCACGGCGAATAAGAAACAATGGGTGGACACGATGATGACCGAGGAGCTCGGCTTCCCCCCGAACCACCGGGAAAGCCCGTTGCGCAATGGCGTCATCATCGGCCTCGCGTCCTTCATCGGCGGCTTCATTCCGATTGCGTCCTATCTCTTTTTCGCCAAGGGGCCAGCGTTCTTGGCTTCGGTTGTCCTCTCCGCGTTTGTGGTCTTCTTCCTCGGCGTGCTCAAGGCGAGATACACGGGCAAGCCATGGCTTTCTGCCGGCATTAAGCTGATGGTGGTCGCGCTCCTTACGGCGGTCGTGACATTCTATATCGGCGAATTCCTGGGCCGTATGTACGCATCGTGAGGATCCCTATGCGACGCGTGCACATCATCGTCCATGGCCAGGTGCAGGGTGTGAACTTCCGTCGTCATACTGCGCAGAAGGCGAAAGAGCTTGGCGTGCATGGCTATGTGCGCAATCTTCCAAGTAATGGTGTGGAAGTGGTGGCGGAAGGCAAGGCGGAGAAGGTGGAAGCGCTGATCAGCTTCTGCCGACGCGGGCCACCAAGCGCGGTGGTGACCGAGGCGATAGTGGAGGAGGAGAAAGCGACGGGGGAGAAAGATGAATTCAGGATAAAGTATTGATTACGGCTTTGGTATCTCATCTACCGAATTTTTCCGCTTGTTCAAGGAACGCAAGATCCCGTTTGATGATAAACTTGCCGTCGTATGTGTCTGGCTTACTCTTTTTAAGCAAGGTAACAGCCTCGTCAAGCGTGACCCACACCACTTCAAATCCATCTTGGATCTCTTCCTCAGTAAAATCAGGTTTTCCTTCTTTCTCGACTTCAGCCATGAAACAGTGTGATGTTTGCAGGACATTCGACTGGCTTCGATGCTCGACTATTTCACCGATCTTTCCAAGAACACGGCACGTACAACCAACTTCTTCCTGGATCTCTCGCTTCAATGCCGCATCGATTGTTTCGCCTTCATCAACGCCGCCGCCGGGAAGTTTGTAATAATGATGTGTAGAGACGTGCAGCAACGCAATCAGGTTTCCTTTCCGTAATACTGCTCTTGCAGCAGTTCTTGTCGTATATCGAGCATCCGGTTTTGTTCGCAATCCGACATCCGCATCAGTAACTTCAAGGATTTTCATGGTCGTCAATGATTTACATGGCCTCTAATCGCTTAATCCGCTCATCAATCGGCGGATGCGTCGCAAACATGGAATTGATCCTCCCTTTCACATTCCGCAGCGGATTCTCGATATACAAGTGTGCTGTCGCCTTGTTGGCAGTATCTACCACTTTATCATGATCTACCTTGATCTTGCCCAGCGCGCTTGCCAGACCAGGCGGATAGCGCGTCAGCTTCGCGCCAGTGGCATCAGCAAGGAACTCGCGTTGCCTTGAGACGGCCAGGCGGATGAGCTGGGCGATGATAGGGGCGAGGATAGCAAGAACAATAGCAAGCACGAGGAGAATGGCATTTCCCCCTCGTCGTTCACCGTTTCCGCCGCGATGGCCGCCATAGAAAAACGACCGCAGCATGGCGTCGCTCATCAGCGCGACCACACCGACAAGGATGGTGACGAGCATCATGAAGCGGATGTCATAATTGCCGATGTGGCTCATCTCGTGCGCGAGCACGCCTTCCAGTTCGGTGCGGGAAAGGCGTTTCCGCGCGCCGGATGTCACCGTGATGGATGCATGCTTCGGGTCACGGCCGGTGGCGAAGGCATTGATCGACGTTTCTTCTATCATGTACACTTTGGGTACTTGGATACCTGCGGCGATAGCAAGGCCTTCTACCGTGTTGATGAGGAAGGGATCGTCTTTCTTCGTGACCGGTTTCGCATGGCTGGTCGCAAGGATCATCCTGTCGCCGGCGTAAAAGCCGATGAGCGAGTAGATGATCGCGATGATAAACGCCACGCTCATGCCGCCGATAGGGCTCCCATAGACAGCGCCGAAAAGGAAGCCGATGAGGATGATGAGCAGGCTAAAGACAAAGAGAAGGAAGAAAGAACGCAGTTTATTTGCGTTGATATGCTCGTAGAAGGTGACGCGCTCCGTGGCCTTGGACGATCTCATGCCTAGAACTTGACCTTGACCGGCTTGCGCTCTGCTTCCTCGACCTTGAAGAACTCGCGTGCCGAGAAGGTGAACAGCCTGGAGATGAAATTCGTCGGGAAGGTCTGGAGGAGGTTGTTGAACTCGAGCACGCTGTCGTTGTAGAATTGCCTCGAGTATGCGATTTTGCTTTCGGTGCCGGAGAGCTCTTCCTGCAATTGCATGAAGTTCTCATTCGCGCGCAGTTGCGGATAGGCTTCAGAGACGGCGAATAGGCTCTTCAAGGCGCCCTCAAGCATGTTTTCTGCCTTCGCCTTGCTCGCCATGCTGCCTGCCTGCAGGAGCGCGCTTCTCGCCTTAGTGACATTCTCGAGGACACTCTTTTCGTGCTTCATGTAGCCCTTGACCGCTTCCACAAGATTCGGGATGAGGTCCGCGCGGCGCTTCAATTGCACGTCAATCTGGCTCCACGCGTTCTCGATGCGGTTGCGCAGCGTGATAAGGCGGTTGAACTTGAAGATGATATAGAGGACTATCAGGCCGGCAATGACCAGTATGATCCAGAGGGCGATGCTCATGGTGGTGATAAACGTTGGGTGATTTATAAAGTTTCCGCCTCTCCGGACAGAGTCCAAGTTTTCGATAGCTTTATAAATATATGAACTTATATGTTTCCATATGGGGAGAAAAACGTTTGCATTAAGTCTTGATGAGAAAGTTTACGAGAAATACAAAAAGTACTGTGAAGAGAATGACATGATTATTTCTAGAAAAGTTGAAACTCTTATGAAAAAAGAACTAGAGGAAGTGAAGAATGAGTAATTTTCAAGAAAAAGTCAGCTTTATCTGGGATTTAGCAGATTTATTGTGGGGACCATATAAGCGAAACGAGTATCAAAAAGTTATACTTCCATTCACAATCCTAAAGAGATTTGATTGTGTGCTGAGCGATACTAAAAAAAATGTTCTTGAAACATATAAAAAGTATAAAGACACAATTGAGAATAAAGAGCACCTGCTGATGAATGCTTCAAAGCAGGATTTTTATAATTATTCAAAATATGATTTTAAGACCTTGCTTGAAGATCCAGAACATATAGAGCAAAATCTATTACATTACATGGATTGCTTCAGCAAAAATGTTCAGGATATTTTTGGAGAATCTGGATTTAATATTAAAATTCATATCACAAAACTTGCAAAAAATGAATTGCTTTTCTTATTGATTAAAAAGTTTTCAGAGTCAAAAGTTGATTTACACCCAGATATAGTCTCTAATTATGAGATGGGAACAATTTTTGAAGAGCTTGTCAGAAAATTTTCAGAACAATCTAACGAAGAAGCAGGAGACCACTTCACACCAAGAGAAATTGTGGAACTGATGACTCATTTAATGTTTGAAGTGCATAAAGATGAGATTAGACAGAAAAATCTAATTAAGACTGTTTACGATCCTGCATGTGGGACTGGAGGTATGTTAACTGGGTCCAAAAATTATATTGCAACCATAAATAAAGAAATGGAAGTTGCTCTTTTTGGACAAGAATTGAATGAGGAGATTTATGCTATCTGTAAAGCAGATATGTTAATGAAAGGTGAAGATTCAGATAAAATCAAAGGGCCATTAAGCACATTGTCAAAAGACCAATTCCCTAACCTAAAGTTCGATTATATCATTTCTAATCCTCCATACGGTAAAAAATGGGAAATGGATCAAGAGGCAGTAGAAAAAGAAGCAAAATTAGGTTACGAAGGTCGTTTTGGAGCAGGAACTCCGCGGATTAACGATGGACAATTATTATTCTTACAGCATATGGCTTCAAAGATGAAAGTCAATGGAGAAAAATCTCGTATTGCTGCAATTACCAATGGTTCTCCACTATTTACTGGTGATGCAGGTGGTGGAGAGAGTGACATAAGAACATGGATGATCGAAAATGATTATGTTGAAGCAATAATCGCCCTACCTAATCAACTATTCTATAATACGGGAATTTATACGTATATTTGGATTTTAACAAATAAAAAATCAACAGAACGAGTTGGCAAGATTCAGCTTATTAATGCAACTTCATTTTCTAAGAAAATGAGGAAAAGTCTAGGAAATAAGAGAAATGAACTTTCATCTGGAAAAGATGGTCACATCGAAAAAATTGTCCAGCTCTATGCAGACTTCAAACTGAACATCCATTCCAAAATATTTGATAAAAAAGAATTTGGATATACCAAAATAATTGTTGAAAGACCATTGCAATTAAATTTTATTGTGAACGATGAAAGACTTGAAAACTTATATTCAGTATCAACATTTGCTAAGTTATCCGAAAGCAAATCAAAAAATCCTAAAGAAAAGCTTGAAGAAGAAACAAAAGGAAAATACAAACAGGATGCTATAATTAATGCACTAAAAACTATCGGACACGAAACATACAAAAACTGGGATAAATTTGAAGAAAAAGTAAAGAAAGCTCTAAAAGAATTTGGACTAGCACCAAACTTCATCAATGCAATTATCATGGCACTTTCAGAACATGACGATTCTGTAGAATACGTTCTCGTAAAAGGCAAAAAAATCGCAGATAGCAATTTACGTGACTCTGAAAAAATCCCACTAAAACAAGATATTGAAGAATACTTCAAAAAAGAAGTTATCCCTTATTACCCCGATGCATGGATGGACAGAAGCAAAGATAATATCGGATACGAAGTTAACTTTAATAAATATTTTTACAAATACACACCACCAAGATTACTTGAAGATATTGAAAAAGATATTGCCCACATAACAACAGAAATACAAAAGCTACTCAAGGAGGATCTTTGATGAAGCTTAAGGAATATCCCAAAAATAAAGAATCAGAAGATAATATCTCCGTTATAAATTGGACTCCTATAATACCTTTTAACTGGAAGATGAATAAACTAAAATTTCTACTAAAAGATAAAATCACTGATGGCCCTCATGAAACTCCTGAATTTATAGATGAAGGAATTCCCTTTTTATCTGTCGATTCAATCCAAGATGGTAAATTAGTTTTTGAAAATTGTAGATTTATTTCTAAAGAAGACCAGATCAGATTTAAAACAAAAAGTAATCCAAAAAAACATGATGTTTTTTTAGGTAAAGCTGCATCCATTGGTAAAATAGCATCAGTAAATGTAGATTTTGAATTTAATATTTGGTCGCCGTTAGCCTTACTTAGACCTGATGCAAATAAATTATATCATCGATTTTTAGAATATTCTCTAAAGTCAGATTATTGTCAAGACCAAATTGATCTTTATGCAACTAGCAACACCCAGAAAAACATAAGTATGGACGATATCCCGAGAATACAGATAATTACTCCATCAATAAACGAACAAAAAATTGCGTCGAAATATCTTGATAAAAAAAATGAAGAGATTAATAATATTATCGAAAAAGATACAAAACTAATTGAACTTCTCAAAGAAAAAAGAATTGTTATAATAAATCATGCTGTAACAAAAGGACTTAATCATAAAGTCAAATTAAAACATTCTGGAATTGAATGGATTGGGGAAATACCAGAATCATGGAACGTTGTTCCATTAAAAAAATATTTGGAATCTTTAGTTGATTATAGAGGAGCAACTCCTGAAAAAACAAGTGAAGGAATCTTTCTGATAACTGGAAGAAACATTAAATCTGGAAAAATTGACTATGATCTCTCAAAAGAATATGTATTAGAAAAAGATTATGAAGAAATTATGCATAGAGGAAAACCAAGAAAAGGAGATTTATTATTTACCACAGAAGCGCCCTTGGGTGAAGTTGCAAATATTGATAGAGAAGATGTTGCGTTAGCACAAAGGATAATAAAAATTAGGGGCATGATCAATAAACTAGATAATTATTACCTAAAATATTATATACAATCAAAATCGTTTCAAGAACATTTGCAAAGTTTTGCTACAGGTTCTACCGCAGTTGGATTAAAAGCGAGTAGTTGGTGCTTTTTAAGACTTATAGCTCCTCCAATAAATGAGCAAGTATTGATTGCAAAATATTTAGACAAAGAAACTGCAAGAATAGATCAGACTATTGCAAAGATAGAAGAAAAAATAACTTTACTCGAAGAATATAAAAAATCGCTTATCCATCATGTCGTGACTGGGAAAGTGGATGTAAGGGAGGCAATAGCATGACATCGGACACTTCAGAAAAAGGATTTCAGAATGATATTATCGCTCACTTAGTTTCGACAGGATATCACAAAAGAGCAACTCAAGCATTTAACAAAGGAGCTTGCATTGATGCCGAATTAACACTCAAATTTATCCAAGATACTCAAGAAAAAGAATGGAAGAAATTCCAAAAGATTTATGGAGAAAAATCAGAAGAAAAACTTCTATTTAGAATCGTTAAAGAGATTGACGCAAAAGGAACTATAAATATTTTAAGAAATGGTTTTAAAGATGTCGGATGTAATTTCCAATTGTTCTATCCTAAGCCTAACAACAATAAAAATCCTGATTTATTTCAGAAATTTGAGAAAAACATCTTCTCTGTCATTGACGAATTAGAATATGAAAATAAAGAAAAAGGAAATAGATTGGATTTAGTCATTTTCATAAATGGGCTTCCAATCATCACCATCGAGCTTAAAGATACATTCTCGCAAGGTGTTGAAAAAGCAATAGCTCAATATAAGAATGACCGAGACCCAAGAGAAGCAATCTTCCAAAAAACATTAGTCCATTTTGCCATGAGCGACGAAAAGATATTTATGGCAACAAAGCTCGACGGATACAGAACAGAATTTTTGCCATTCAATAAAGCACTTGACAATCCACCAGTTCAAAACGACTATAAAACATCTTACTTATACAACGACATTCTACAGATAAACAAACTCTCAAAACTCATATCGAACTTTATCTATATGAAAAAGGATAAAGGAGGAGTAGAAAAGCCAATATTCCCAAGATACCACCAATTTGAATGTACAAATAATCTTCTCTCAGATGCTAAGCCTGGCAAAAACTATCTTATCCAACACAGTGCAGGAAGCGGAAAAACAAACACTATTGCGTGGCTTTCACATGGTTTAATCAATAAATTTGACAAACAAGATAATAGGGTATTTGATATGGTTATTGTTGTATCAGACCGAAAAGTAATAGATAAGCAACTGCAAGATCAAGTGCAGGGAATAGAAAAAACAAAAGGAATTGTTGAAGTTATAGATGAAAAGAAACATTCTTCAGACCTTGCTGAAGCACTAAAAACAGGAAGCAATATTGTAGTAACAACAATTCAAAAATTCCCCTACATTCTAGAAGAACTTAGTGAATTCCCTAACCGGAAATATGCAGTTATTATTGATGAAGCTCATTCATCTCAAGCTGGTGCAAATGCACGAGCACTAAAAAGAGCACTGACAACAAATAGTTTGGAAGAAGCTGAAGCGTTAGAAAGCCAAGATTTGGATGAGTCAGATGAAGAGATATTAAAAGAAATTGAAACAATCAAGTCAACAAAAAATATCAGTTTCTTTGCATTCACAGCAACACCAAAGAATAAAACTTTGGAAATGTTTGGAACAAAAGATGATAGAGGAAAATTCCATCCATTCCATCTTTATACCATGAAGCAAGCAATAGAGGAAGGCTTCATATTAGATGTTTTGAAGAATTATCTTACCTATGAAACATACTTCAAGCTTTTCAAGAAAATAACTGACGACCCAGAATATGAAGATAAAAAAGCAAAAAAGTTATTGAGAAACTTTGTGGAGAAACATCCTGTTGCAATTGGAAGAAAAACCGATATCATGCTCAATCATTTTATGAGTTCGACAGTCAATAAAATAAGCGGTAAAGCAAAATCAATGGTCGTCACAAGATCAAGACTTCATGCAGTCCTATACAAAAAAGCATTTGATAAAATGATAAAAGAAGAACAGTTACCAATTAAGACGCTAGTCGCATTTACTGGAACCGTTAAGCATGATGAACAAGAATATACTGAAGATTCCATGAACCATCTTCCTACTAAGACAACAATAGAAAATGCATTCGCTTCAGATGACTATAAAATACTAATAGTGGCAAACAAATTCCAGACCGGATTTGACCAACCATTGCTTCATACCATTTATGTTGATAAGCTCTTAAATGGTATTACCGCAGTCCAGACATTAAGTAGAGCAAACAGAATATATCCAACTAAGAATGATACGTTCATATTGGATTTTGCAAATAAGACAGAGGTCATACAAAAAGCATTCCAACCATACTATGAGTTTACATTCCTCTCTGAGGCAACAGATCCTCATAAACTGTACGAACTACACGATAAGCTTCTGGATTATCAAGTCTTTGAAACAAGCGATGTTGACAATTTTGTAAAGAATTGGAAAACAAATGCTAACCAGCCAAAACTTCACGCAATACTTAATCCAATTGTTGAATCTTTCAAAAATAAAAACAAGAAAGAGCAAGTAGAATTCAAAAAGACATTAAAACGATATCAAAATATTTATGGATTCCTTTCTCAACTTATTCCATTTAGTGATTTAAATCTAGAAAAGATGTATATTTTCAATAAATTTTTACAGAAAAAACTCCCTACAATAAACAATCCTTTACCATATACTGTACTTCAAGATGTTGATATAGATTCTTACAAGATAGTTGATAAAGGAAAAAAGTCAATTGTATTGACTGCGAACGGAGAACTTAAACCTATTTCTGATGGGGTAGGAGAATTCTCTCCTGAAGACAATCAAAAGCTGTCAAAAATAATCAAAGACTTGAATGATGCTTTTGGAACTGATTTTACTGATGATGATAAGGTATTTCTTGGTAGAGTAAAAGATAATTTGATGGGGAATATTGATCTATTGAGCAAATTAGAACATAATTCAAAAGATAATGTAAAAGCAATATTTGACAAATATTTTAATGATGAAATGACAAAGCTTCTTAATAGCAATATGACATTTTATAAACGAATTGTAGATAATGATAAATTAAAATCACGTCTTAAAACTGCATTATTTGATCTTGTTTATCATGAATATTCCAAATCAAAGAATAAGAAAACAAATACATACGCATTAACAGATCCGCCAAATATGGCTGTTGCTGAGAAAAAAGAGAAATATTCAGAAAAGAAACAATAAACTTAATCAATACAGAAAAATTAACTGACTAAAATGCCCCGAAAACAACCAATCGCCGTAAGTGTGGAAATATCCGTTCTAAAATGGCTTATTGAAAGTTCCGGATGGACAAGGGAGGAGATAGCGAAGCGTCTAAAAACAAGCTCTCAAAACATTGAAAAGATGGAGTCAGGAGAAAAAAAGCCATCATTTAGACAATTAGAGGAATTGGCATTCATATTCAAAAGGCCTGTTGCATCATTCTTGTTGTCAAAACCTTTGACCGAAAAGCCAAAGCCGAAAGATTACAGGATGCTTCCAGATAAAACGAATAAATTTGATAAAAAAACAGTCTTTGTAATGAGGCATGCAAGAAGATTACAAGAGTTAAGCAAGGAATTATCACGAAATGTTGATTATGAAACTAAGTCAAAAATAGAAAAAGTGAAAATCACAGATAATTCAGAAACTATCGCTCTAAAATTTAGAGAAAAGTTCAACTTAACTGAAGAAAAGCAAAGAAAATTCAAAACCCCTTACGAACTATTTAATTACCTAAGAGATATTCTTGAAGACAAAAATATCTATTTATTCCAATTTTCAATGCCCGTTGAAGATGCACGAGGATTTGTTTTTGTGGATGAATCACCCAATGTAATTGTGGTAAACACCAAAGATAACATAGAAGCCAGAATATTCTCATTAATGCACGAATTCGCTCACATTCTTTTAGGGGAGTCAGTAATTGATTTACCAGATGCAACACATTCATTTAAAGATGATATAGAAAAATGGTGCAATGAATTTGCATCAGCATTCTTGCTTCCAAAAGACTTAGCAAAGTCAGCTTTTGATACAAACAAATCAAATCTTACTCAAACAGAAACACTCAAATATTTATCAAATAGATACAAAGTCAGTAAAGCTATGCTTCTTCTTAATATGCTTAAATTAAAGTATATTGAAAGAATTGATTATGACGCTATTCTCGCAAGATTCAAAAAAGAAGAAATCAAACCAAAAAAAGAAGCTGAAGAAGGGACTGGTGGAGGAATACCATCTGAAATAAGATGTCTTTCTGAAGTTGGAAATAAATTTGTTTCTCTAGTGGCTAATAACTATGACCGAGATCACATAACCTACACAGACGCATTAAACTATCTCTCAATCAAATCAAAGAGTTTTGATAAGGTACTCTCAAAGGCGAAAAAATGACTAATAACATTTATATCATAGATACTTCTTCCTTAGTGAAGTTGAATAGAAACAACCCAATTGACGTATTTCCAAGCATCTGGGAGAAACTAAAATTCTTAGCAGATAATGACCGCCTCATAGCACCAAGAGAAGTCTTAAACGAGATCAAGCAGAATGATGATATGCTTAGCAAATGGACAAAAAATCAAAAGAAGATGTTCAAAGAGCCAACGCAAAGGCAGATTGAACTAGTTCAAGAAATATTAAGAGAGTTTCCTGCATTAATCGATACTGAACGCAAGTTTGACGCAGACCCATGGGTTATAGCATTGGCTATTGAATTATCATCAAGTTCACAACAAACATTACTCACCATTAAAAGAATTGTTGTAACAGAGGAAAAATTAAGAGAAAATAGGGTCAGAATACCCTTTGTCTGCAATAAAAAATCAATAGAAGCCATAGATGTGGTTGAGTTATTCCGAACTGAGGGCTGGAAATTCTAGATTTATAAAGAAAACAGCTGAATTCTTAACAGCCGACACTTAACATCCACAGGTTGAACAATACGCCGCCTCACAAAACTATTTAAACCCTGTTCTCTCTGTTTCCTCCATGAAACAGGAACTCGCCGCCATCGAGCTGCGCTATCTCGTCGATGAATTCCAGGCCCTTGTCGACAGCAGGATCGACAAGATCTACCAGCCGGAGAAGGACGAGCTCCTCTTCCAGCTCTACCAGCGGGGGCAGGGCAAGCGCGTCCTGCGCGTCCTGCCGGGCAGGTTCATCTACCTCACGACGAACAAGTCCGAGTCTCCCCAGAAGCCGTTCGGCTATTGCCTCTTTCTCCGGAAGCACCTCAATGGCGCACGCCTTCTTTCCATCTCGCAAGCGGGCTTTGAACGTATCGTGAAAATAATTTTTGACACCAAGCGCGGGGATATCATCAAGAAGTATCATCTCTATATCGAGCTGTTCGGCAAGGGCAATGCCATCCTCTGCGATGAGAAGGATATCATCCTCTCGCCGCTTGAGACGCAGGTGTGGAAGGATCGTGTCGTGCGCGCGAAAGAGCACTATCTTTTTCCGAAGCGTGGCACGGATCCCAAAACTATCGATGAGCATGGCCTCGCTTCAGCGCTGCAGGCCTCCGGCGCGGACATCATTGTCAAGGCGCTCGCGCTTGACCTTGGCCTTGGTGGCACGTACGCGGAGGAAGCCTGCCTGCTCGCCGACATCGACAAGGGAGGGAAGCCGGCAAGCATAGCATCACAGCCGAAACAGGTCAGGCAGCTGTTCGCCGCGATCAAGGGACTCTGCGACCATACGCTGGCGCCATGCGTCGTGCGGAAGGAGGGTGAGGTCGTGGATATCGTCCCCTTCCCTTTGCGACGATATCACGATCTGGAGACGACCGCATCCGACACCTACAATGCCGCCATGGACGCCGTGCTGACCGGGAAGACCATCAGCGAAAAGAAAGAGGCGAAGCAAAAGACGGCATCCACCGCCGCGACAAAACAGCAGGCCATCATCGACGCGCAATCCAAGCAGCTGGAGCGCATGCGGCAGGAGGCTGAAGCGAGCCAACGCGCCGGGGAGATGATCTATGAACATTACCATCTCGTCGAAGAGATCCTGCGCGAGATCAGGAAGGCGCGGGAAAAATACTCCTGGAAAGATATTCGGGAAAAGCTGAAGGGTCACAAGATGGTCAAGGACGTGAACGAGAAAGAGGGGACCGTGACCATCGAGCTCTAGATTCGAATCCCATGCTTTCGTAGTTCTTGATGCAGCGCAGCCATATCGTATGCGTACTTCACCGCTGTCCATCCATGCTGTCGTGCCGCAGCGCACGGGCCATCCTTGTCGTCGATGAAGAGGATAGCATCATGCGTTGGAATAGAAATACCTTGCTTTGTCAGTTCTCTCTCTGCGACGTCATAAATACGCAATTCTTCTGCCAAATATTTTTCTTTTACTGGTTCTGGCTTGACTTCTCCGATCTCGTAGGAAAGAATGCGGACATCAAACAAGCCTTGAAGCGATGGCATGCGCTTTATTTTTTCTCCTGCGCTTGGGCAGATGTTGGATAGCAGCCCAATCGCATAGCCATCCTGCTTCAATTGCCACGCGAGTTTTACCATATTCGGATCCGCTTCAACACAGGAAAGAAATTTTTCTCGAATCGGGTAATCAGCAGGGATATTCAACCGTCCTTGAAAAAAGGACCAAAACTCTTCTTCAGGCAAACTGCCCTTATCAAGGAGTTGGTTGCGCATTTCCCATGTGCCGATAACACAGTCCTCAGCGTAGTATAACTCTTCTTGGAGGAGCCTTGCGAATAACTGGGTTAGTCTTGTTCCTAATACCCCCGCAAAGTCGAAGACGACAACGGTTATCATGGGAGAAGGAAATGATACCAAAAAGAAAAGGTGAACAGCTTTCCCTGGTTCCCGCACAGAAATGCAGTACAACAGGGAACGGAGGCGTTCTTGACTTCCGTGTTCGGAATGGGAACGGGTAGAACCACGCCCCTATGGCCGTTCAAGACGTAGGATAAGGAGGTTGTATTTAAAGGTGATGGTAATCTACCATATATAAAGCCTGAAGCTAACGAATAGCCTTAGTTTTATAAAAAGTAAGGCATTCAATCAAGATTATGGTCGATGTCCGCTATACCGTCAGAGGATTTGAACTGTATCGAGTAAATCCTGAACTCGTCTCTGACTTAGGAAGCGTTGTTGATAGACTATTTGATGCTTGTTTCCATTTTCCTGACCCTATTTCATGGGAACACAGAATTACCCTTATGCATGGCAAGGAAAAAGATGGGGTGGTGAACCCCAAAAGTCCTTGGGCAGATATACGATTTAAATATAATGAAGACGCTTGGGCCATTAACCCATGGGGGATATTACTAAAACAAGTTACTGGCCAAGATAGGTACATACAAATTCGAGAAGGTCTTCCTGATGGAGTTTCAGCTAGCCAAGCTGTAAACTACACTTCAAATGTACTATGGGAATTAAACGAAACGCATGTGCGTGGAAGAGCAGTGGATCAGTTAATTATAGATCGAGGAGAAAAGTACGATACAGTAAGACTAATATTGGACAATCGAGTTGAAATGGTGTTCTTTTATCAACCAGACACACTCATGGGTATAGACGTTGCAGAATCTGGAGGAGCCAGCTTGTCGAGGCATTATGTCTTACCGGATGTAGACCCTTCCGCTTCTGTCATCAGTCTTGTTGAAAGTTTTACCGCAAGACGAAATGTTGTATACAAGGAAGGCTTAGATGGCTCTGTTCGGCCTTTCTTCCATGGCCAAAAAGTAAACTACAAAGGGGCACCTTCTTTGGAAGTGAAGGTAGTTGAAGCTCAGCCGAGCGATTCGTATGCTGTTTTGTTTAAAGCTTCAACCTCAGCAGCTGCGCAAGATGTCTATAGACGCGTGAACCGGGTTTGGGGGGATCAAGAAACCGGAGAACCGTCTCTGCCATTCGACATAGGTGGTCTTGGTCCAGATTTTTCAAGCGTTGAAGCGCCACAGTTTTCTGTTCAATTGATGGATAATCGGGGCGGTCCGCAAGATTCGTATGGGTTGAGTCTCACTACTATCTCCACAGGAGCATTTACATGCAGAAGCGATATAATGACGCTGTTACGGGGTTCACTGATTGGCATTAGATTGACTGATTTTGATATCTTTGAAATTCCTACCATCGTGAATTAACTTCTTGTGCTCACTTTTCCATTTGCTAACAATTATTTTCTCTATAGCAAATAAATAGCATTTGAATAGTATCTGACAATCTTTAAATATCGGCGTAAACCTGTCCAAGCCATGGAAATAAAGAAAGCAGTCATCCTCGCCGGTGGCAAGGGAACACGGCTGCGGCCGATCACGTACGAGATACCGAAGGCCCTCATCCCTATCCACGACCGCACCATGACCGAGCATCTCTTCGACCTCTTCAAGAAATATGGCATCACGCATCTCTTCATGGCTGTGGGCCATATGCGGGACAAGATCAAGGCCCATTATGGCGATGGTTCCAAATTTGGCGTCAAGCTCGAGTATCTTGAGGAGCTTGAGCCATTGGGGACCGCGGGGCCGTTGAAGCTCGGCAAGGCCAAACTCCGCGAGACCTTCTTCTGCTCGAATGGCGATGAATTAAAGAAAATCGATCTGAACGAGATGTACACCATCCATCGCAAGCATAAGGCATTGGTTACTATCGCCTTATGGCGGGTGGAGGATCCAAGCCATTACGGCGTCGCCCGTCTCGACGGCAACAAGATCCTCGAATTCATCGAGAAACCGAAAAAAGAAGACGCGCCGTCCAACCTGATCAACTCCGGCTTCTACATCATCGAGCCGGAGGTCATCGACATGATCCCAGACGGCTTCTCCATGCTCGAGAAAGACATCTTCCCCAAGCTCGCGAAGCAGGGAAGGCTGTATGGCTATCCATTCAAGGGGCAATGGTTCGACACGGGCAATATGGAACGCTATGAGCGCGCCATCAAGGAATGGGTGGATATAGAATGAACAAGAAAAACAGCATACCCGTGCCGTCCTTCTTCAAAGAGTACGACATCCGCGGCCTCATCGATACAGAACTGAATGAGGAGACCGCAGAGCGCATCGGCAAGACCGTCGGCACATTCCTGAAAGGCGTGGACGTGCTCGTGGCGCGAGACATCCGTCACTCTTCCCAAAAGATCCAGCCGGCGTTCATCAAGGGCCTCCGCAGCACCGGCTCTAATGTCACTTTTGTTGGCGAGTACGGCAGTCCGATCCTCTTCTTCAACTGTTGGCAGCAGAAGAAGGAAGGGGCTATGATCACCGCCTCCCATAATCCGGCGGTCTACACCGGCTTCAAGTTCGTAGAAAAGACCGGCTGCAGCTATGTCGACCAGTACACGGAGCTGAAGCGGATCTATGCGGAAGGTGTCTTCCGGAATGGCGACGGAAACTACAGGGAGATTGATGGCTATGCGCCCTATCGAGATTACTTAAAATCCATCATCAAGCTCAACAAGAACAAGCCAATCACCATCGCCACCGAATGCCTTTATGCCTCCTCCGGCGTCATCATCCCGCGTCTCTATGAAGAACTGGGCCTTCGCGTCTTGCCCTCGCACTGCACGCCGAAGCCGGACTTCAATAACGAGCGTCCAGAGCCGAAAGGCGCAAATCTTCGAGAGATGGCGGAGATGGTCATCAAGAACAAGGCGTCCTTCGGCGTCGGCTTTGATGGTGACTGCGACCGGTCCGTCTTCATCGACGACAAAGGCAGGGAGATCAATGGCAGTATCGCCGCTGCAATCTTCATTAAGTACATCCTGCCGCAGTACAAGACCAAGCGGAATGTCATCATCACGGTCGACTGCAACGCTGAGCTCAAACAGCTTGCGGAGTCGCTCGGCGGCAGTCTTGTGTGGAGCGAGGTCGGCCATGGCTTCATCGGCATGAACGTCTTCAAGCATCGCGCTGTTTTCGGCGCCGAGATGAGCTCTCACTTCTGGTTCGAGCATTACCCGTTCTCGGACGGCTTCATCGCCGGCCTCAAGATGGCCGAGCTCCTGAGCCATAGCGACAAGAAACTTTCTGAACTTGTCGATGCGACCAGATTCGCGCCCATGCTGAAGGAGTACATCGACTGCGGGACGCATGAGCGCAAGGAAAGCGTGAAGGCAAAGCTCATCGAACGCTACCAGAAAGAGCACAAGGATGCCACGCTCACCAGAGACGGCATCAAGTTCTTCCTCAATGATATCGAATGGGTGCTCCTGCGGAAGTCGAACAATCTCCCCGAGGTCTGCCTCGTCATCGAGGCGCGGGATGACGCGAGGCTCAAGGAATTGTATGCGAAGTACCGCAAAGTGATTGACGAGCTGATCGCTTCATCCTAAGGCTGTGTGATGGGCTTTCTTCAAAAACCTTTATAAACGCATCTGTTCTCAAAGCCTGATATCATGAGACTCTGCACCCTCGGCGCCGGTTATGTAGGCCTTGTCGCGGCCACCTGTTTCGCCGAGCTCGGCAACTCGGTCGTGTGCGTCGATGTGGACGAGGCGCGCATCGCGAAGCTCAAGCAGGGCATCATGCCTATCTATGAGCCCGGCCTGAAGGAGCTGGTCGACCGTAATGTCAAGGAAGGCCGTCTTGAGTTCACCACAGACCAAAAGAAGGGCATCATTGGTGCCGATGTAATCTTCATCTGCGTCGGGACGCCGCCGAAAGAGGACGGCAGCTCGAATCTCGAGTACATCGAGGCCGTGGCCGCGAGCATCGGCAAGCTTATGGAAGGGTATGTCATCGTGGCTACGAAGAGCACAGTCCCTGTCGGCACAAACGAGCGCATCCGCGGAATCATCATGAAAAACCAGCGGAGCAAGATCCTGTTCGACATCGTCTCGCTCCCTGAATTCCTGCGCGAAGGCGCGGCAGTGAAAGACTTCTTCAATCCTGACCGCATCGTCATCGGCTGCGACAGTGACGCGGCCCGAGACAAGATGGTCCGCCTCCACAAGCCGCTCGAGCGCGTCGGCAAGCCGATCTTCGTGACAGACATCCGGAGCGCGGAGCTCATCAAGTACGCGAGCAACGCTTTCTTGGCCACGAAAATATCGTTCATCAATGAGATCGCCAAGCTGTGCGAGAAAGTGGGCGCGGATGTCAAGAAGGTGGCGCAGGGCATGGGCCTCGACGAGCGCATCGGCGCGCGGTTCCTACAGGCCGGCGTCGGCTATGGCGGCAGCTGCTTCCCGAAAGATGTGCTGGCCCTCATCAGCACTGGCAAACAGCATGGAGTCGACTTCAAGATCCTCCGCGCCGCGGACCAGGTGAACAAGGAGCAACGGGCGTACCTTATCGAGAAGGTGCTTTCTCTGTACAAGACTCTCAACGGCAAGACCATCGCAGTATGGGGCCTTGCCTTCAAGCCGAAGACGGATGATGTCCGGGAAGCGCCGTCCATCACCATCATCAAGGAGCTCCAGCGCCTTGGCGCGCATATCCGTGCCTTCGATCCAGTCGCAGAGGAGAACGCCAAGAAGGTCCTTACTGGTATCGACTACGCGAAGGATCCATACGAGACAGTGAAAGGCGCAGATGCCCTTATCATCATGACTGAATGGGACGAATTCCGCACCATCGACATGGAGAAGGTGAAGTCCCTGATGAAAGAACCGAGTATCGTTGATGGACGCAATCTCTACGATCCTGCGGAGATGCGCAAGCTCGGTTTCACCTACAAGAGCATCGGCAGGCCGGACGCCTGAGCCGGTATGGCCATGGACAAACACCTTCTCCGGCAGGATGTCTTGCGGCAGCGCGACGTGCTTACTGCGCGCGAGGTCGCCGAAGCATCCGCGGCCATCGCCCGACGTTTTGTGAAGACGCCATTCTACCTACAGGCTTCCAGCATCCTCATTTATTATCCAAAAGGAAAAGAGGTCAACACTGAACCTATCATCCAGCACGCGCTCCGATCGGGCAAGACAGTCGCCCTGCCGGTCACGGATCCCGCGACGCGAACCTTGCAGCTCTTCGCGATCCGCAATCCTGATGCCGATCTGGTGACTGGCAATTACGGCATAAAGGAGCCACGTCCTGACCGATGCATGCCCATCGCCTTGCGTGACATCGACCTCGTCGTGGCGCCGGCTGTCGCTGTTGATACAGAAGGCAATCGCCTCGGCTACGGTCTTGGTTATTACGATCGCCTGCTCGCATCGTACGATGGACTTATCGCGTTGGTCGTCTACAACCTGCAGGTGCTCTTCCGCATCCCGGCGGATCCGCATGATGTCCTGACACAGTATGTGGTCACGGAGAGCAGGCTCATCGAATGCAATAAGCTTAATAAATAGCTGGACAGTCATCCCGATCATGGCAGCCATCATCCTCGACGGCAAGACAGTCGCGCAACGCATACTCGATGATCTGCGCGCGCAAGTGAACACGCTAGCTCTGAAACCCGGTCTCGCGGTCATCCGCGTCGGGCAGGATCCGGCATCTGTCGTCTATGTCAATCTTAAGGAGAAGCGCTGCAAGGACGTCGGCCTCTATTCGGAGAAATACGAGCTTCCAGAGACCATCACCCAGGTCGAACTCATCGCGCTCATCCGGAGGCTCAACACTAGCGAGAAGATCCACGGCATCCTGGTCCAGTTGCCCCTGCCCTCACACCTGAACGAGAAAGAGGTCATCGAGGCCATCGCTCCGGAGAAGGATGTCGATGGCTTCCACCCGCTCACGGTCGGCAGGATGGCCATCGGTTATGGAAAGCTCTGGCCATGCACCCCGCTCGGCATCATCACCCTGCTCCGCGAGTACAAGGTGGAGCTCGCCGGCAGGCACGCGGTCATCGTCGGCGCGTCTAATATCGTCGGCAAGCCGACAGCTGCCATGCTGCTCAATGCAGGGGCGACGATCACCATCTGCACCAGCAAGACACGCGACTTGGCCGCTATCACACGCCAGGCAGACATCCTTGTGGTCGCTGTAGGAAAACCAGGGCTCATCACTGGAAGCATGGTCAAGGACGGCGTGGTCGTGGTCGATGTCGGCGTCACGCGCGTCGGTGAGCGCCTGCTCGGCGATGTGGCGTTCGATGAGGTGCAGAAGAAAGCGGCGGCGATCACGCCGGTGCCAGGTGGCGTCGGGCCCATGACCGTGGCGTTGCTCCTGCAGAACACGGTCACCGCCTATCGTCTCCAATCAGAGAAGGGACGATCATGACGGGCGCGCAGGCGAGGATTATCATCCGGAACTTCTTCTACCTGCTCGGCGGACGGACGTTCTCGAAGATCGTCAGCTTCTTCCTTGCCATCTACATCGCCAACAAGCTCGGCGACGTGGGACTTGGGCAGTACTCGTTCATCTTTTCTGTCGTGAGCCTGTTGTTCGTCATCGCGGACTTCGGCGTGAACACGCATCTCTTCAAGCGCTGGTCGCAGGACAAGCGGCATATCGCCGATGAATACAACCTCGCCTTCACGCTCCGTTTCCTGCTCTGCTGCATCCTGTTCGTCATCTTCGCGTTTTACTCGCTCACGGTCAAGGAGATCTTCTGGCCGATGATCATCGCCGGCCTTGCGACCTTCCTTGATATGTTCCGCGGCTTTTATGGGATATACTTCTCCTCCTATGAGAAGATGGGATATATGTCTTTCTTCGACAGCCTCGAACGCCTGCTCACGGTCTGCCTTAGCGCCCTGGCTTTGTTCCTCGGCTACGGTCTCGTCGGCATCATGACTGCTTTCCTCGTATCCCACATCATCATCTTTGTGCTGGGTCTGATCCTGGTCAAGGTCCGTTTCCGGCCTATCGTCAATATGCGAGGCTACAAGGATCTCCTGAAGGTATCGTACCCTTTCCTCTTCATCACCATCTTCCAGATCATCTACTTCCGCATCGACTCGATCATGCTCAAGTACATGGTCGGCTACCAGACCGTTGGCTGGTACAACGCGGCCTACAACATCGTGAACGCGCTCAACTTCGTGCCCTACCTCTTCATCATCGCCCTTTTCCCGGCCTTCGCCAAACTCTCGGTGAAGGATACGGGAAAGAGGCTCATGCCGCTGTTCAACAAGGCTTTCCAATACCTTGCCATGCTTGCCGTTCCGGCGACCGTCGGCATCATTGTTCTGTCTGAAAAGATAATCAGGACATTCTACAGCGCCGCGTTCGAACCGTCCATCGTGGCCTTGCAGATCCTCATCGTCGCGGAGATGTTCGTGTTCGTGAACTATCTTTTTGGCTATCTGCTCAATGCCTCTGGCCGCGAGATGATCTTTGTCAAGACGACCGGCGGGCTGGCCTTGTTCAACATCGCCTTCAATTTCGTGCTCATCCCTTACTTCTCCTACAAGGGCGCCGCCATCGCCACGGTGGTCACCGAGCTGCTGAACTTCATCATCCTCTACAAGGTGACGCGGATGGAGGTCAGCTTCCGCTTCCTCTGGAAGCCTGTCGTGGCCAGCGGGCTCATGGCGGGAGGGCTGCTCCTGTTGCCGGATATGCATCTGGCGCTGCTGATCCTGGCGGGAGCGGCAGTATATGGGGCGGCGATGCTGGTCATGCGGGCGATAACGAAAGAAGACCTGGCGACGTTGATGGGAGCGTTCAAGAAAGGGTAATCAGATAATCTTATTCTCCCGTAGCAGCTTCCTGACCTCTTCCTTTCCGAGGACATGCCCTGCTGAGGTACACTTCGCCATGAAATCCCTATTCGTCTTGGCCTTCTCTTTGGTCATGAGATGGGGCACATTGATCTGTGGCCGTAGTATAAACATCTCGTCCTGCTCCTCGGCGTGCATGCACTCCTCCTCGTTCATGAGCAGTTCATGCAGCTTCTCGCCTGGTCGCACGCCGATGACCTTGGTTTGCAGCTTCTTTCCGCGTCCCATCTCTTCCATGAGGATGGCCGCGAGGTCGGTTATCTTCATGCTCTTCATCTTGAGGATGAAAATCTCTCGCCCTTCCATAACTATGCCTGCCTTGAGGATGAGGTAGGTGGCGTCATCGAGCGACATGAAGAAGCGGGTCATATCCTCAGACGTTATCGTGATAGGCCCGCCTGCTTGGATCTGGCGGCGGAAGATCGGTATCACGGAACCATCCGAATCGAGCACATTCCCGAAGCGCACGCAGGAGAATCGTGTCTTCGACTCGCCGAAGTTGGCGTTCATGATGAGCTTCTCGCTGAGCAGCTTGGTGGCGCCCATGGTATTGATGGGGTTGACGGCCTTATCTGTGCTTATCGCGATGACCTTCTTCACACCCGCCTCGCGTGCCGTGGCGATGACGTTTTGCGTGCCCAGCACGTTCGTCTGAACCGCGTCGTAACTATTATATTCGCAAAGAGGGACGTGCTTCAACGCAGCCGCATGGAAAACAACATCAACGCCTTCCATAGCCCACTTCAGCCGTTCTTTGTCGCGGACGCTGCCGAGCAGGAACCGCGCGGCCTGCTGGCCTTCAAGCTCTTGCTGGAAATGGAAGAGGCCAGACTCGTGCTGGTCGAAGATGCGGACGCGCTTTGGCTTGAGCTGGAGCAGCCGCTTCACGATCTCGCGCCCGATAGAGCCGCAGCCGCCGGTGACGAGGATGTCCTTGTCGTCGTAGAACTTCATACGTTCTCCGTCATTGAGCTTGCTTGCCATTCATGCCTCCTTGATGACTTCCTCGAGCGCGTCGCCCACATAGTCGATATCCGCGTCCGTCATGCCGACGTAAAGCGGCAGCGCGATCGTGGACGCGCTGACCTTTTCGCACACCGGGAAGTCGCCTTCCTTGTACTTGAACCGCTCTTTATAAAACTTTTGCAGGTGGATCGAAGGGAGGTAATCCTTGGTCTGGACGCCGTGATCCTTGAGCCTGGCCATCACCTTGTCCCTGCTGATGCCGTCCTTGACGCGGACGACATAGACGAACCAGGTATGCCTGCTGTCTGGCATGACATGCGGCGTGATGACGCCCTCGACCTTCTTGAGGCGGGCGGTGTATCTCTTGGCTATCTCTTCGCGGGTCTTGATGAGGCTGTCGAGACGCTGCAGCTGGCTCCAGCCGAGCGCGGCGCTCATCTCGTCCATACGATAATTGTAGCCGAGACGGATATGGTTGAGCCAGCTGCCGTCGTCCGCACGGCCCTGGTTTTCCATGCTCCTGCAGACATCATGCACATCTTTGCTGTTCGTGGTTATCATGCCGCCCTCACCAGTGGTCATCTGCTTGTTTGGGTAGAAGGCGAAGACCGCGGCCTTGCCGAAGGTGCCTGCCTTCCTACCTTTGTACTCGGCGAGGATGGACTCACAGGCGTCCTCGATGATGGGTAAGTTTTCTTTTTCTGCGAGCTTCAGGATGGGATCCATGTCGCACACCTGGCCGAAGATATGCACGGGTAGCAAGGCCTTGGTCTTGGCTGTCACGGCATCCTTCATCAATTTGGGATCGATATTGTAGGTCTTCTCGTCGATGTCGGCAAAGACCGGCTTGCCTCCCTCAAAGAGGGCGCAGTTGGCGGACGCGACAAAGCTGAACGGCGTCGTGACCACCTCATCGCCGGGCTTGAGGCCTATGGCGCGCATGCAGAGATGCAGTCCGGACGTGCCGGAGTTCACCGCGACTGCATGCCGCGTGCCGATCGCTCTCGCGAAATCTTCCTCGAACCTCGTCGTGTACGGGCCGAGGCTGAGCTGACCTGATTTCAGGACCTTGACAACTTCGTCTATATCATCCTGCGTGATGTTTGGTTTCGCGACGGGAATCTGGCGTTTCTGGTTCATGAGCGTTTCTTCACCACTTTCGCCGGGATGCCGAACGCTATCACATTCGGCGGGATGTCCGCGTTGACCATGCTGCACGCGCCGACAATGCTGTTCTCTCCGATCGTCACGCCCGGCATGACGACGGAATGCGAGCCGAGCGAGGAGCCTTTCTTCATGACGACCTTGCCCTCTTTTCCGTCGATCGTGCTTGTCGAGTAGATGGCGCAATGGCTGGCGATCTGGACATCGTCTTCCAGGACGACGCCGTTCTTCGCGTTGATATACGTGAACGCACCGATGTCCACCCGCTTGCCGAGCACGAGCTTGTCCTTGTGCTGGACCATCCAGTTCCATCGGGTCAGCTTGCCCTCCTCGATCTCCGGGGCTTTCCATTCCTTGAAGCGGTCAGTCATGGTCACACCTCTAATAGGTCAACTTCTTCTGGATGAGTTTCTTGTCGATGGCGACAGTGGCGAGGGTATCCGCGATGCGCCTGCCTGCCTTTCCGTCGCCATAATGGTTCTTTGATTTCTGGACGATCTTCTTGAATGCAGGGCTCGTCGCCTTCCGGATCGCTGCCAGGATGGCTTTCTGGTCATGCGGAGCGTCGATGACATTAGTGGAGCGTTCCCGTCCATCCTGTCGGATGCCGATGTTGACCACTGGCAGCCTGAACGATGAGGATTCGATGATGCCGCTGCTGGAGTTGCCGACCATCACTGTGGCATGCTTCATGAGACTAAGGTAAACAGGGTGCTCCAGGTTTTTGAACGTGTGGAACCGCGGCAGCGACGTGTATCCCTCGATGGCTTTGATGATCTCCTGCCCGCCAGCATCATAGTTAGGATAGATGACGACAACTTTCATTCCCAGCGCTTTTAGAGCCTCGAGCGTTTCGCGCGCTTGCCTACCTGCGAGTTCCGGCTCTGTGGTCACAGAGTGCTGAACCATCAGGATATACGGCTTCTCCAGCCGGAAACCGAGCCGTCTCTCCAGCTCCAACCTGCTGAGGAGCTTGGTGTTTAGGATAGTGTCCAAGCCGGGAGCGCCGACGATGTGGACGCGCCATCCCTCTTCCCCCATCCGGATGATACGTCCGGCGCTCGTCTTCGTGGCCGGAAAGTGGACATGGGCGAACTTGGTGATCGCATGCCTAACGGATTCGTCGAGTCCTGCTCTCGCGCTGTCGCCGCCGTGGACATGGGCTATCGGGATATTCATGTACGCCGCGGCGATCACGGCAGCCAATGGCTCGATGCGGTCGCCGAGCACGAGCATGATATCTGGCCTGAGGTGTCGGAAGGTTTCGGTCATACCATGGACGCCTCTTCCGATGGCGTCGGCCATGCCTGCGCCGGTGTCATCTGATGGCGACATCTCGACGCGCGCATGGATTGGGAAGCCGTCCTTCTCGATTTCCTGCACAGTCATACCATAGCGCTCCACAAGATGCATGCCCGTGACGATGACCACGAGCTCGAGCTTCGGGTGGGCCTGGATGGCCTTCATGATAGGGTAGAGAAGGCCATACTCGGCCCGTGTGCCTGTGATCACCGCTATCTTCCGTCTCGTCATGCTCACTGCCATACCTCCCGGATGAGCATAAAGCATTCAGCGTATTCGGTGCAGATCTCGAAGCCGCGTTTTCTCGACCAGACGCGCACGCCTTCAAGGCTGCGGGGATGCGGCGGCTGCTTGACTTCGGATGTATACAGCGAAAAGGCCTCGACTTTCCTGTCGATATGCTTGGAGATGTCCACATGGACATTCGGGATGAAGGCCTTGTTGTTCCATTCTGTCGATGATATGGTCTCGAAGCAGAGCACGCGGCGCTTCTTCTTGCCCACTGGCCGCGTGGCGACCATGACTGCGGTGAAGACCTTGCCGTGGTCCTCGTTGATGTCGTGCTCGAAATGGGTATACACGACATCAGGATCCACGTCGGCGATGACATCCGCTATCTTCTTGTTGAACTCACCCGAGGGGATAGTGTTGAGCTTTACTGTGGGAAAGCCGCACCAATATCTCTTCTTGATGCCCATGAGCATGTCCACTTCAGTCGCCTCTTTGCGCTTGCCTTCGATGTACGCCTTGGGCCACTCCGGCTCGTAGGCAGTCGTCACGATGCAGACATACACATCATCTCCCTGTTCCTTATGCCGGAGCAGGGTTCCTCCGACGCCGAGGATCTCGTCATCCGGATGCGCAGATACGACCAGGACTTTCATGATGTTCCCTCCATTCGCTTCTTTATCGCCTCGATCTCCTCGACAATTCGATAGCCGAGAATATCATGCATCTTGAAGCATGATCGTGCGGATTGCTCCTGTCCTCCCTCTTCCTGGACAGTGAGCAATTCGATGACACTGTCGCCTGTCCTGACGACGGCGCCATCATCGGTGAACGTGACCACTTGGCCAGGCGTCCCAAGATATTGCTTGAGCGATGATGGCTTTGCCTTCCAGACGATAAGCTTTCTGCCCTTGACGTACGTGAACGCGCCAGGGTATGGATGCGTCGTGCCGCGGATGAGGTTATAGATCTCCATCGTCTTCTTGTTCCAGTCGATGAGGCCGTCGGCCGGCGTCCGTTTCGGAAGATAGGTCGCTTTCTGGCTATCCTGTTTTTTTCGTCGGTCTTTGCCTTTAGCCAGGAGTGCATAGTTCTCCTTGATGATGGCTCTTCCCGCCTTGATGATCTTTTCATAATAGGTAGAAGCGTCATCTTGCATGGTGAATGGGAACGACTTCTGGCCAATGATATCGCCGGAATCGCAGCCGTCGTCCATCCAGAAGAATGTGCTGCCGCCCTGCTTCTCGCCGAGGATGAAGTGCCAGGGGATGGCCGCCCGGCCGCGGTTCTTCGGAAGCAGGGCAGGATGCGAGCCGATGGCACCGCGCTTGGCTAGTGTAAACACTTCCGGCTTGACGATCTGCGACCAACCGCACACGAACATGATGTCTGGTCGGAGCTGCCTGATGATGGCTCGCGAGTCCTCATCGTTGATGTTCTTCACTTTATGGAGCGGGATGCCCTGCTTCTTCGCGATGGCATCGAACGACCGATGATCAGAGATGCCTTTGGTGAATTCTTCTTTGAGCGTGATGATGCCGACGACCTCGCCTTTCTGTGCGAGGATCTCTTCGAGGATCTCGTGCCCGAAGCGGTTCATGCTGATGAAGAGCGTCCGCATTCAGGCCACTCCTCGCGGCAGCATCGCCCCTGCCTTCACGTCTACCTTGGCTTTCTTACCGACGATGCTATACAGCATCTTCGGTGGCAGGCCGGTGCCAGGTCTCTTGGTCGTCAGCATGTCACGAGTGATGGTCATGCCCTTCTTGATATCCTGTCTTGCCACAAGGCTCTTGCGGATGACATCCCGCACCGGCTTCTCTTCCGGTGTACAGCTCTTCTCAAAAGAGCCGAGGATGACGCTTGTCCGGCGGACACAATCGACCATATCCTTAAGCTCCTGCGGCTCAAGGCTCGCCCGTTGGTCCGGCCCCGGCAGATTCTTGTCCAGCGTGAAGTGCTTCTCGAGCACGCAAGCGCCGAGCGCGGTGGCGATGATCGGGACAAGGACGCCATGGCCGTCGAGCGTGCCGTGGCCGTTGTCCGAGTAGCCAATCGGCGCATCGAGCTCTTTTTGCATGGTCTTGAGGACGTTCAGGTTCATGCCCGCGTCAGATGGCGGGTAGTTCGATGTCGAGTGCAGGATGACGATATCCGTGCATCCGGCCTTGCGTATCGTGGCGATGGCCTCCTTCACCTCGTCCATGGTGGCCATGCCGCTCGAGACAATCATCGGCTTGCCTTTCTTCGCGATATGTTCAAGATAAGGCAGGTTGTTTATCTCTCCTGAAGGGATCTTATACGCCGGGACAAGATTTTCAAGAAAATCGGCATCCTCTTCCGTGAACGGAGTCGAGAGGAAGATGATGCCGCGCTTGTCCGCGTATTTTTTGAGCTCATAGTGCGCTTCCTGTGATAGTTCGAGGCGCTTCAACATATCATATTGTGATCCTTTCTTGCCGGTGTTGGTCACCTGATAATCGCACTGTGCAGCATCCTTGGTCACCAGGCCTTCTGCCGTGAAGGTCTGGAACTTGACCGCATCCGCTCCCGCATCCGCTGCTGCATCAACGAGCTTTTTGGCTAGCGCGATGTCTCCATTATGGTTCACGCCGGCTTCGGCGATGATGAAGACCGGCTTGCCATCTCCTATTTCCCTGTCTGCGATATGTATAACCTTGGTCATGGCTTTCCAGAGCAGAGGCCTATTTATAAATTTTTGGCCAAAGTCTCGCAAAATGGCTCTAGAAGGCTTAGGGACGCTGCCTCTGGAGCAAGAACTCGACCAATTCGAAGTCTTCGGCGGTGTCTATATCATAGGAACGCTCACGCGGCATAATCACTGCCCGATTGTCCGGGCCCATGACATACCGTTCCTGCTTGAGGAGGACGCCGGTCTTTATCGCGTAAACAGCGCCATTGAGGATGTAGAGTTTGGGGATATCCTGCTTTCTGGTTATCTGTTCCTTCATGAACAGATTCGTCCGGTCGCCATCGCTCAGCTGCATCATCCAATGCGGTGGTTCGTCGATTTCCTTTACGGTCACGATAGAGTCCGCACCGGTGTCGATGAGCTTCTTGATACAGGCGTCGATGTCTGATGGCAAACGCATCGGGCAGGTCGGCTGAAGCAGGACGACGATATCCGGAGAATATCCTTGCGCCTGCAGCGTCTTGATGATGTGATGTAGCACGGACATAGTCGTTGCCGTGTCCGTGGCGAGCTCCTTTGGCCGGTCAAGGACTTCCGCGCCATACTTGAGCGATACTTTTTTTATCTCCGCGTCGTCCGTAGACACGACGACCCTCATCGTATACGTCGCCTGCTTCGCGTGTTCTATCGAGTAGGCGATGAGAGGCTTGCCTAGCAATGGCTTTACATTCTTGCCGGGCAGTCGCTTGCTCCCCCCTCTCGCTGGGATGATTGCCAGGATTGTCGGTTGTCCTTTCGTCTCCTTTGCTATTTGCTTCATCGCTTGCATGCCTCGTAGACCAGTTGTGCAACACGCTCATACGCCTTGCCGTCTATCTTGTAGAAGTTCTCTTGTATATATTTTCTTCTCTTCTCCTCGAGTTCTTGCTGCACCTTCTTGTCTATCAGCAGGCGCTTGATGATCGGCGCGAGTGAGGCATCCTTGTCCACGAGCGTTATCGTCTTCTCGAAGGCCGTCGGCTCGCCGGGCTTGCCCTTGCCGCCGGTTATGTTGATGACCCTCTTGCTTAGGAGGAGGGCCTCAACATCAGCGGTAGAGCCGAAACTGATCGTGACATCAGAACGCGCGATGGTGGAGTAGAGCGTCTTGGTCCCTGGCTGCGAGATTATCTCTGCGTCCAGGCCGAGCTCCTTGGCGATGCGCTTGTAATCGTTCTCATAGTCCTCGCGCGGATGCATCTTGACGATGACCTGGGCACCTGCCTCTTTTGCCGCGCCGAGGATATGGCGGATGTGCTTCAGGTAGGTCTCCTGCATCATGAACCCTGTCTGCGCCATAGGCTGACCGAAGAAGCACACCGTCGGCTTGCCATGCGGCTTCTGCGCCGCATCCATATATTGCACGATGTCATCAAAGATCATGGGGCCGGTGATGCGCAATTGCTCCTTCGGTACGCCGCGTCGCTCATACTGCGCCGCTTCCTCTTTTCCGGACATCGCGAAGATAATATTGCGTCGCATCTCTTTCTTTACGGTATGCTTCCGCATGACGAAACCCTGCGGTGCCATGCCATGCGGTGAGTAGACGATGCCTTTCTTGAGCGTGTTGAGCGCGGCGATGAGGCAGAGGTCATAGGTTCCCTCTAGCGCGTTGAGGTAGGCAACCTCCACCTTGTGCTCAAGGATGGCCTTCTGGAAGGCGTAGAAATATTTGATGATAAGATAAAGCGAGCCGTACGAAAAGAGCAGATCGAACTCTTCCCTGATGACCGGCCACGCGCTCTTCCTGCCCATCGAGAAGAGCGCGCGCTTGGCGTCATCATCCAACCTGTTCCATTCACGCGAGAGCGTCTTCGCCAGATGCCTGCTCCGTCGTCGTACACCGCGATCGATGTAGTGATAGACAAGATTGTCGAATCGGCAAAGCGATCTTCCTCCATTGCTCGAGACGCGGTCCGCGAGGATGATGACCGGCTCAAGCTTGCCATCTCTTTCGAGCTTCTGGCGGACATTCTCCGCCTTATAGAGCACAATCTTCCCGTCCTTGCCTTCCTCTCTCTTGACGATATGCACATAATCAAGGAACAGGCAGCCGGGTTTTCCAGAAGCGTTCAGGGATTTCTGCGAGAATCCGGCAAGCAAGGCCTTGCTCGTCTCATTCGCGCGCAGGGCAGCGCGAAGAGCGAGGCTGAAGAGGCGGAACCTGATGCGTTCCAACAGGCTGCGCACTCGCTGTGTCCCGATATCTTTTTCGAGCACATCGATGCGACGGAATGGTTGTGGGATGTCCGTGGCCGTGATGCGAGTATAGAAAAACCACCAGAGCGGGATGCCATCCACATGGAATACATCATCGAAGCGTCTGCCATCCAGTAATTTCCTTGTGGACCATTCTTCCCAAAGACGCGCGATAGACGCTTCCGCAGTCATCGTTCCCTCCGCACCCTTCCTGTTTTCTGCAGATAGGGTACGACCTCCTCCATGAACCGTCGCCGGAATATCATCCAGTCGAACTTCTTCGCGTTCGCGATGCACAACTTTGCCCGCGCCTTGAGGTCAACCTTTTCGAGGCCCCTGATGGCTTTCGCGACATTCTCCGGAGAGTTGTCTTCGAGCAGGATGACCGTGCGTGAGTCCTTGGCATAGTCCAACATGCCGGTGCCATATGCGCCGATCATCATCTTGCCGTTCGCCTGCGCCTCAAGAGCCACCATCCCGAGGGCCTCCTGCTTCGACACATTGATGACACAGAAGCATTCGCGATAGAGCTTCTTCAGCTCATCGTGGCTTACCCTGCCGAGAAACGTAATGTTCTTTCCGATGGTCTTCGCCAACCGCTCAAACTCTTCCTTGCACTCACCGTCACCCGCCACGATGAGCTCATAGTCGGGAAGGTGCTTCATGGCTTTGATGACAAGATCCACCTGTTTCTCCTTGTTCAGCCGTGATGCGGTCAGGATGTATTTCTTGAATCGCACCTGCGACAGCACATCATCGTCCACCGTGACGCCAGGCGGGATAACGACTGCCTTCCTGCCATAGGAAGCTTTAATCTTCTCCTGCGCGTCCTCGCTGTTGGCGAGCATAAGGCCGACCTTCTTCATGGTTGACTGATCGATGGCGCGCAGGACAGAGGTGTAAGCCCACGCGATCGGTCGGAGCAGGAAGGGAAGCTTCCGGATGTATACCCATCGTTCTGAATAGAGCGTCCGGTTCGGAACATGGCTATAATAGATGGCCGGCTGGATACGTCTCGCCAGGATTGATGCCGGGAAGTCGTGGGCGATGAGCAGGTCGTACGTCTTCAGCTTCATCGTCCAATACTTGAGCAGCGTTATGGTGTCGCGGAAGCCCAAGAACATGTCCGGACGTAGACCCAGCGATATGACCTTGAACTCCTCAAACTCCTTTGCAGGTTTAGGGTCGTAGAAATTCGTGAGGACATGAACGTCTGCGCCTTCCGCCTTGAGCGCCCGTGCCTGCTGCAGGATGACCTCTTTCTCGCCGCCTTTCGCGCTGCGGATCATCGTGCTGTTCGCGAAAAGGACGCGCAGGCCGGCAAGTCGCTGTGTCTTCGGCACTGTCTTAACCCCGGAAAGCGCGGATCCGCTCCGCGATGTAGTCCATCTGCTCCTTTGTCAGCTCCGGAAACATGGGCAGCGACAGGATCTCTTTCATCACGCGCTCGGCGACAGGGAACATCCCTTCATTCAGGCCGAGGTGCGCGTATGCTTCCTGTGTGTGGATGGGCTTCAGGTAATGGATGCCCGTGCTGATGCCCGCCGCTTCGAGATGCGCCTTGAGCGCATCACGGTCTTTCGAGCGGATGACATACAAATGGAAGACATGCGTCCTGTCTGGCGCGACCTTCGGCAGGATAATCCCGTTGTCCTTCAGGACCGTCCCATAATAGCTCGCGTTTTCCTGACGCTTCTGTGTCCATGCATCAAGATGCTTCAGCTTTGCGCTGAGGATGGCGCCCTGCATGCCCTCCAGGCGATAGTTCAATCCAATCACTTTATGGAAGTTCTTAGGATTCTCGCCGTGCGCGCGGTAAAGTCTTGCCATCTCGGTGACATGCTCGTCATTGGTGGTGATCATGCCGCCCTCGCCGTACGCACCGAGATTCTTGCCAGGATAGAAGCTGAAGCAGCCGATCTTCCCGATGCTGCCTGCTTTCTTGCCGCGGTATTCAGCGGCTACCGCCTGGCAGGCATCCTCAACGATAGGGATGCCATGCCTGTCTGCCACCATACGGATCCCATCCATGTCGCACGGCTGGCCGTAGAGATGGACAGGGATTATAGCCTTGGTCTTCTCCGTTATGGCTTTTTCGAGAAGCTTCTGATCCATGTTGAACGTCGCCTCATCGATATCGATGAAAACAGGCATCGCGCCGGTCAGGCTGATCGCTTCTGCCGTGGCGAAGAAGGTGTTTGGGACGGTGATGACTTCATCCCCTTTTCCGATGCCAAGGGCGAGCAAGGCGACGTGCAATGCAGCAGTGCCGGAATTCATGGCCACGGCATGCTTGACGCCGATGTAGTTGGCGAAGTCTGTCTCGAACTGCTGGACATACTTGCCGAGCACAAAGGCGGAATCATTGAGCACGTTTTGGATGGCAGTATCTACTTCTTGCTTGATGCTCGCGTATTGCGCTTTAAGGTCCAAAAAAGGCACGTTCATAGTCGCTTCGGGACGTATGGGGCTATTTAAATGTTTGTGGGTCGGCGTCGAGAGGCGTGCAGCACAATATTTAAAAAGGAGGCTCGATTTGGTTGATAAAGAGGATATGGAGAGGGTGTCATATGCGTCCACACAAAATCTGCATCATCGGCATGGGTTTCGTCGGCCTTACGCTAGGCGCTGTCCTTGCGGACAAGAAGTTCATCGTCACCGGTGTCGAGGTCAACAAGCAGGTCGCTGAACAGCTCAAGCGCGGCGAGCCGCACTTCCACGAGAAGGGCCTTGATGTGCTCATGAAGAAGCATCTGGGCAAGCATCTCTTCATCGCCACTGAAGTGCCGAAAGAACCGCATGATGTCTACGTCATCTCTGTCGGCACGCCGATCGACAAGCATTCAAAGAAACCAGTTCTCGATTATGTCATCAATGCCGCCAATAGCATCAAAGGAATGCTCACTGATGGCTGCCTTGTGGTATTGCGCAGCACGGTTCCGGTGGGCGTCACGCGCCATGTGGTCAAGCCTATCCTGGACGAGTCCGGCAAGAAGTATCATCTCGCCTTCTGTCCGGAGCGGACCGTCGAAGGCAAGGCGATCGTCGAATTGCGCGAGCTGCCGCAGATCATCGGCGGCCTGACCACGGACTGCGTAGACAAGGCGATGGATCTGTTCCGGGTGGTGACGCCGGCGACCGTGGAAGTATCATCCCTCGAGATCGCCGAGATGATCAAGATCATCAACAATACCTATCGCGACATGACCTTCGCCTTCGCCAATGAGATGGGCATGATCTGCGAACGCATCGGCCTGAACGCGCTTGAGGTCATCAAGGCCGCGAACTTCGGCTACAGCAGGTCGAATGTGCCCATCCCCGGATTTGTCGGCGGCGCGTGCCTCGACAAGGATCCGCATATCCTCATGGACTTCTCTTCAAAACATGGCTACATGCCGGTGTTCATCAAGAGCGGCAGGCAGGTCAATGAAGGCCTGCCCGCGCACATCGTGCAGCGCGCCGTGACCAGGCTCAAGGAGCTCGGCAAGGACATCACGGGCGCCAAGGTCTTCGTCTCCGGCTTCGCGTTCAAGGGACAGCCGGAGACAGATGATATCCGCGACTCGCCGACGCTCCGGCTGCTTGACGCGCTGCGGTCGCATGGCGTCAAGACCATCTACGGCCATGATTTCGTCGTTGCCGCAGAGGTCATCCGCGGTCTCGGGGTCACCCCCTGCACGCTCCTGGAAGGTTTCGAGAGCGCGGATTGTGTCTTCATTGCCAACAACCATCGGTCGTACTATGATCTCCATATCGAGGAATACCTCGCCCATCTCCGCAAGCCCGCGGTCTTCATGGACTGCTGGCAGATCTTCGACGCTGAACGCTGCAAGGTGCCTGGCGTCTATCACGGAGGGATAGGCTTTGACTAGCACGAAGGCGCTCGTCACCGGCGGCGCCGGCTTCATCGGCTTCTTTCTCGCGAAACATCTCGCCGATGCCGGACAACAGGTCACCATCTGCGACAATCTCTTCCGTGGAAAGCAGGATGGGGAGTTCAAGGCCCTTCTTGAACGGGACAATGTCACGTTCGTCGAGGCGGATCTCACCGACGCGAAACAGCTCGGAAAACTTGATGACGACTATGATCATGTCTATCATCTCGCCGCCATCAATGGCACGAAATATTTCTACGAGATCCCGCATACTGTGCTTCGCGTCAACACGCTCTCCACGATCAATATCCTTGACTGGTTCGCGGCGAGCAGATGCAAGAAGATCCTCTTCTCCTCGAGCTCGGAGACGTACGCGAGCTTGGGAAACGCCATGAAGCTGCCTTACCCGACGCCTGAAGAGGTCCCCCTCGCCGTGACGGACATCTTCAATCCGCGGTGGTCGTATGGGGGCAGCAAGCTTCTCGGCGAGCTGTTCTTTGCGAACTACGCCAAGCACTTCAAGCGCAGGATGAGCATCGTGCGGTACACGAATATCTACGGGCCGCGTATGGGATACGAGCATGTGGTGTCTGAGTTTATCGTCCGCATCCTGCGGAAGGAAGATCCGTTCAGGATCTACGGCGCCGAGCCGACGCGGACCTTCTGCTATGTGGAAGACGCTGTCCGGGCCACACGGGCGGTCATGGAATCCGCTAAGGCGGACAACCAGGTCTTCAATATCGGCTCGGACAAGGAGGAGCTGTCCATCCTTGATTTCGCCAAACGCATGTTCACCCTGTTCGGCTTCCATCCGCAGATAGAGGCCCACCCGGCCCCTGCCGGAAGCGCGATGCGGCGATGCCCGGACATCTCCAAGCTCCGGAAGCTGACCGGCTTCGAGAATGAGGTCGGGCTCGACGAGGGCCTCCGCAGGACGTATGCCTGGTACAAGGAGCATCCGACGGCCTGATGCGTATGGCTACTGTATCTATCCTCATCCTGAATTGGAACCAGCCGAAGCTGACTATCGACTGCGTCCATTCTGTGCTCCGGCAGGACTATCAGGATTTCGAGATCATCCTCATCGACAATGACTCAAAAGATGACTCGGTCACGCAGTTCAAAAAGGAATTCTCCGACAACAAGAAGATCAGGCTGGTCGTCAACGACAAGAACTACGGCTATGCCGGCGGCAACAACAAAGGCGTCAAGTACGCGAAAGGAAGATACTTCCTCATCCTCAACAATGACACTATCGCCGAGCCTGGTTGGCTCCGCGCCATGGTCGATGCCCTCGAGAGCGACAAGGGCATAGCGATGGTGACATCCAATGTCATCAACTGCGCAGAGCCGGAGAGGTTCCCCGAGTTCCGCAAGCGCTTCGCTACACGCCGATGGTGGACTACGACGCCATTGTGTTACAGCGTCGAGCTTGAGCGGCTGAAGCCGGAGAGGGATGGACTGGTGGATACGTTCGCCGTCAATGGCTGTTCCTTCATCTATCGTAAGGACCTCGTCAAGCTCCCTTTCGATGATGATTATTTCATCTATGCCGAAGAGACCAAGCTCAGCTGGATCATGCGCGTGCAGGGATACGCGATCAGGATAGCGCCGAAGGCGAGGCTCTTCCATCTCCATAGCGTGGTGCGGAAGAGCAACAAGAAGGTCAATACTTACTTCACGTTCCTCGGCGAGCGCAACAAGGTGCTGAACTGGTTCACCTGGTTCACGCCGTGGACCACGATACGGCTCCTGCCGATGTTCCTCGTCTCGGTCTTGCTCCTCAACCTCTTCGACTGGCGCAAGATTCCATCACGCGTCAAGGCATATTTCTGGGTGCTGTTCCATCCGAACTGGATAATCCAGAAGCGATGCGAGATACAGGGCGTGCGGAAGATGAAGGACAAAGAGGTATTCAGGTCCATGAGCTGCAAGATATACAACGACTACGCCATCGAGAATAAGCTACTGCGCGGCATCCTGCGGGCGCTGAACGCGATGAGCTGCGGATATTACTGGCTGGTCAGGCTGAAGACGAAAGAGTTCTATCTATAGTTCTGTTTATTATGGTTCTATGATAGCATAGATGAGGAACGCCCTTTTTGTGTACATCTCTTCGCATCATAGCCCACCGTACTGTTGGCCTAGTCTGCGCTCCGCGCCCCTTTCTGTTCGCTACGTCCCACCCGCCCTTACATAGTCCGATAAATTATTCTCAATTTTGGTTTCTCGCTCTCCTCATGGGTAAGGAGAGCGAGGAACCAAAATTGCCTATTATAGCAGAAGGGGTGGGGGCGAGAGCGGAAGAGGGGTGTCCTCCATCCTCAGAAGAGGCTGAAAATTTCTCCCGCGTTGTCAAAGAGAATTTTCACCATGAAAGATCAAGAATTTATCAGATCCATCCTACAATCGGCTCAGATGAAGCAGAACAAAGTCATCAGCGTCGCTTCCTGGACATCATCTCGAGCACGTCCTTCACCTTCTCCCCAAGCTTCTTCACCGAGTAACGCTCTTCATACAGCCGATGAGCGTTCTCGCCCAGCCGCTTGCGGAGCTCCGGATAATTCTTGAGATGAAGGACAGCTTTCGCGAGCGCCTTCCCGTCGCCAGGCTTCACGAGCCACACATCCTTGCTGTGCGTAAAGATGCTTCTCGTCGCTGGCGAGGAGAGCGTGATGATCGGCTTGCCCATCCGCATATCCTCGAAGACCTTGTGCGTGATGCACCGGGCGGACTTCGGCGTCGTGCCGAAGATGCCGAGGCAGACATCCGCGTCCGCGACGTTCTGGACAAGCGTGTCCCAGGGGACATGGCCGAGGAGCTTGACATTGGAAAGCTTTTCCTTCTTCACCCGCTCCTGCATGGCGTCGAACATCTGGCCCTTGCCAGCGATGAGGAAGGTGATATCCTTCTCTCTCTGCGAATCTTGCAGCTCTTTCGCGGCGTCTATGACATATCCAATGCCGTGCAGTGGGATGAAGCTGCCGTGGAACTCGACCAGGAAGCCCTCATGAGGTAGGGACTTCCTCGGTCGGAAGAGTTTCTCGTCTGCGCCGACGACGACCGCGTGCAGCTTCTCTCGCGGGATGCCGAATTCCTTGACAAAGAAATCGCTGTAGGCATCGTTGATGGTGAGGATCTGCTCGGCTAGTCGGCACATCCACTTGTCCGCCAGCCAGATATATCGTGCTTTCAGGGAGCCTGGCTTGACGAGCTTCCGGTCAAGCACGATCGTGTCATACGCGGAGATGAAGATGTCGAACAGCACCGGCTTGCCGAAGGCGAGGAGGCGGGAGAGGAGGAAGACTTTATGGCCGGTGGCGATGATTGCGTCATAGTCTCGCCTGAGCAGACGCCACTTGAGCTTGGCGTACTTCAGCAGGCCGTGGGGCGAATAGACCTCGACTTCGTAGCCATTCGCCTTCAATCCCTCTTGGAGCACTTTTCCCCTTCCATAAGTATCCAAGAGGTAGGTGCCGAGCATCAGCACTCTCTTCTTTCCTGTCCCTTTTCTCTTTCCTGTTTTCAGGCCCATAGGCACCAAAGAAGGCATAAGCTTTATAAATTTTGAGCCGGATTGAGGCCGTATGACCATCAATATCGGCATCATCGGCTTCGGCTATTGGGGGCCGAACCTGGTACGAAATTTCGCGGCTGTCAAGGACGTGCGCGTGACCCATATCGCTGACCTTGATGACGTGCGCCTTGCTACGGCCAAGGATATCTATCCTGGCTGTACGACCACAAAAAACTATAAAGATATGCTCACGGATCCTGATGTCCATGCGGTGATCGTGGCCACGCCGGTCACTAGCCATTTCAGGTTCGCTTCAGAAGCGCTGCAGCATGGCAAGCATGTGCTCATCGAGAAGCCCATGACGCATACCGTGGATGAGGCGCGGAAGCTCATCGCGCTCGCGAAAGAGAAGGGCAAGGTGCTCATGGTGGATCACACCTTTGAGTACTGCAAGCCGGTCGAGAAGATTGACGGATACATCAAAGGTGGCGAGCTCGGCGAGGTGTTCTCCATCTCCATGAGCAGGCTGAACCTCGGCCTGTTCCAGAAGGACATCAACGTGATCTGGGACCTGTGCCCGCATGACATCTCTATCCTCCTTCACCTTCTCCGGCAGATGCCGGTCAGCGTCAATGCTGTCGGCATGGACCATGTGCAGAAAGGCATCGAGGACGACTGTCATGTCTTCCTCAGGTTCGGCAAGAATATCACTGCGTCCTTGCACGTCAGCTGGTTGGATCCGTGCAAGGTGCGCCGCATCGCGATCGTGGGCTCGAAGAAGATGCTGTTGTACGATGATGTCGAGCCGACGGATAAGATCAAGCTCTATGACCGCGGCATCGTCAAGAGCAAGGACGGCCTTCCGGTGCTCCAATATTATACGACGCCGGAAGAGTTCCAGCTCGCGTACAAGTATGGTGATGTGGTCATCCCGAAGGTAGACCTCAAGGAGCCTCTCGCCGTGATGGCCAATCACTTCGTCAGCTGCATCCGCGATGGCAAGGCGCCATTGACGGATGGCATCTCTGGCCTGCGCGTCGTGAAGATCCTCGAGGCAGCGCAGCAGAGCCTGAAAAACAACGGCGTCGTGATCGCGATCGACGGGAGCTTTGATGCACCATGATGACGCCTGATGTGAAGGTAGGAAAGGGCACCAAGATATTCCATCCAGAGCTGGTCAACCTGTACGGCTGCACCATCGGCGAGAACTGCAAGGTCGGCACCTTTGTCGAGATCCAGAAGGGCGCATCCATCGGCAACAATGTCAAGGTGTCATCGCATACCTTCATCTGCGAGGGCGTCACTATCGAGGACGATGTCTTCATCGGTCATAATGTCACGTTCATCAATGATAAATATCCGCAGTCAACGGTCGATGGCAGGCTTCGGGAAGCTGGCGAGTGGAAATGTATCCCTACGCTTGTCAAGAAGGGCGCGTCCCTCGGCTCGAGCTGCACGATCTTATGCGGCGTGACGATCGGGGAGAATGCCATCGTGGGTGCGGGAGCGGTGGTCACGAAAGACGTGCCCGCAAACGCAATGGTGGCGGGCGTGCCGGCGAAGATATTGAAAAAGGGCTGATCTTGGTTATCAATCTTGGTTATCGGGGGTGTTGAGATGACAGAAGCAAATGGACCGACCGTTGTTGTCATAGTGCTTGACGCGTTTGGCGTCACGACGCTGGACTATCTGCTGGGCAGGCATGATGGTGAGATACAGCTGCCGAACCTTTCGCGGTTGGGCTTGGGCAATCTTCTTGATGCACGTCACCATAGTCGCATCCCGCCGAATCCTAACGCGCAATTCGCCGCGGCGGTAGAGCAAGTTTCCGCTTCCGCAGACAGCGTCATCGGCCACCGGGAGATGGTGGGTGTTATCGATCCGACGACGTATGATCTTTTTCCGGATGGTTTTCCTGCAAACTATATTCGTGAATTGGAACGGAGAATCGGCAGTTTTGTCTTGTTCAACAAGATGGCCGGCGGCAGTGAGGCCATAGCGAAGAATTGGCAGCAGCATATGGCTACCAGCTATCCGATCGTCTACGCCAGCGTCTGCGATCCAGCCATCCAGATAGCTATGGATGAAGCAGTAATTGGCATAGAGGACCAGCATACCATCACCGAAGAGGCCTTCCGCGTCGCGCAGGAGATGGATGTGCGGATCAACAGGGCGATTGGACGTTCTTATGTCATGCTCTCTCGGGAAGGAGAAGGAAAGTTCAAGCGAACAGCCAACCGCCATGATGTCGTGCTCCCCTTAACGCAGCCGACCTTGGTCGATATCCTTCGCGAGCAGGGTGTCCATACCGTCGCGGTGGCAAAGGTCGGCGACCTGGTGACGACGACGTTCAGCGATACTATCAAAGTGCGGGAAGGAGATTATGATGCCTCCAATGGATTCCGGTTCGTCCACCCCGATAGGGCGGATACAAACCCCTATTCATTGCAGGGCACGGTCATGGCCCTTCAGGCTGCCCAACGTGAACAACGGCCAAACGGAACATTCATCTTCACCAATCTTGTCGATACCGATGCTGTCTGGGGACATACCCGGCTTGTCGAAGGAGCATTGCGGTGCGTCGAAGAGGTTGACCGAAGCCTTCCTACCGTGATGAGCTATCTGCGACCAGGCGACATCTTCATGGTGACCGCTGACCATGGCATGGAGCATCGGTCGGATTATGGTTATCATCATAAGGAACCGGTGCCGTTGCTGGCTGTCCGCATGGGAAGCGATCGCCTCGGTCTTAGTATAGGACGTGGCAAGACCATGGCGGATGTCGGCTATCTCGCCGCGCAGGCCTTCGGTTGCAAGAAGGAGTTTGTGCAGCGGTGCGGACTGGGTCCGTATCTGCCTTGAGCCTCTCTCTTTAGAGACAGGGAGAGCATCGAGTTCCGCCGCCTCGCCCTCTGTCATTGACTTTCTCCTTTCCTCTTTTTTTCTTTTCCCCTCACTTACGAGGGGAAAAGAAAAAAAGAGAGGAAGCAGCAGCTGTACGTCGGGACTCCATGAAGCACACTACATGGCGTAGAAGGCTTATATAGGTGGTCCTTATTTCCTGACTTCCAGCAGATAATGCACCTCGGCCGCGGGGTATACCCAGCAGAAAAAGCGCTGGTACAGCGTCGGACAGAGGTTGATCAGCAGGTCAAACGGCAGCGAGAACCATTTCCCTCTCATGAAGCTGCGCGAGGAGAAGAAGAATATCCTGCGCTTCAGCGTCCTGAACTTCGCCTTTGCGTAATACCCGTCTTCGCCGAAGTATTCAAACGTCTTGTAGGTGAAGAAGCGCTTGTGCGTCGGGTCATTGAACGCGCCATGGCCGGCGAAATACGGAGCGATGACCTTGATCCTTCCTCCAGGCCTGGCGATGCGATGCAGCTCTTCCATCACCTTGATCAGGTCATCGACATGCTCGAGGATGTGCTTGCAGAAGATCTCCTCGAACGTCCCTGCCTTGAATGGGTAGGGCAGGACTTCGAGGTCATGCACCACATCCACGCCGTCAAGCCTGATCTTGTCGAGGTTGACGTGGTCTTTCTTGATATCCTTTCCGCAGCCGAGGTGGAGCTTGGTCTTCATGCGACCATCCCTTTCAGTTCTTGTATAAATGCTTTCGCTATCTTCTCTTCGCTATACGCCTTCGACGCCGCCTTCGCGGCCTCCCCCATCTGCCGGCGGAGACCGGGGGCATCCATCAGGCGCTTGATGGCCTTCGCGAGCGCGACAGCATCGTTCGGCTGCACGAGGTAGCCGGTCTTCCCATCGTTCACCAGTTCGGGGATGCCGCCGATTCTCGACGCAACAATCGGCAATCCGGCGGCCATAGTTTCAATGACTACTCTGCCGAATGGCTCTGGCCAGATGGACGGGAGGACGACGATGTCATGCTCAGCTAAGATGGCTGGCAGTCTCTCATACAGTACTGGCATATGGACCGTGACAAGGCCAGACGAGGCGAGGTCATGCGCCAATGGCCCATCGCCGTACGCGTCGCAGGTGTATCCATGCGCGTGCCTATCTTTCGATAGCTGCCGGAGCGCGTCGAGCAGCACGGACAGGCCTTTCGACTCGAGCAATCCCCCATAATAGAGTATCCTCACTTTCTTTCCTGCTTTCCGTTCCCCCTTACCGAATGCGGAAAGCGGAATGATGTTCGGGATGACCACGATCTTCCGCCGCACGAAATGCGCGAAATCACGGCGCATGAAATCGCTGATGGCGACAAGGCCATCGAACTTCTGCAGGGTCTTCTTCAGGCGCGCATAACGAAGGTAGATCATTGCATAGAAGAGTGGATTGAAGCGGAAGTACCATCTGTTCTTGACCTTGCCGACGTACTTGGAGCAGAGCAGGCATGGCGTGAAGTAACGCACATTGCAGTCCACGGTGCATTGCTTGCCGTAGCGCATCCGATCCCCCTTCGGGCAGATGGGCAACGGGCTATTGATGTGCGCCGTGAGGGGCAGGCCGTGGGATGCCAGCTCGTTCTTCAGCTCAGCCACGACCATGCTGGTCATGTTCATGCAATGGACAGCGTCGAATGCCTTTCCACTCTTCTCACCCTCCTGGACGAGCCGCATAGTCTCTTCCTTCATGGACTTGGGGAAGAGCATCATGCGCGCGAGGTTGTGGAGAAGGCCAGTCGGCGTCCTGCCGGTGCTGACCCGCCGTAGCACACGCACACTATCCTTTATCTCCTCGGTCTTCTCACCAGATACTTTTGACGTCAGGACACTCACATCATGTCCCTGCCGTACGAGCGCCTTGGCTAGATGGTACGCGCTCAATTCCCCGCCGCCGAATATCGCTGGCGGGAAATACTCCGTGGCAACGAGCAGTCTCATGGTAGCCGCCTCATGGTCGCACGATGACCTCCTGGTATGTCTTCTCGACGCGCTTCGCGATGTCTTTCCAATCATATCGCCGCACATGCTGCAGGCCTTCCTCGACCTTCTGCGTGTATAGCCACTTATCGGACAGCAGCGCAAGGATTTTTGACGCGATGTCGTACGGGTCCTTCTGCCTGCAGAGCAGTCCTCCCTTGCCATTGTCCGTGACCTCTTTCAATGGGGCGATGTCCGTGCAGACGTACGGTACGCCAGACGCCATAGCTTCAAGCACGACAATGCCAAATCCCTCGACGACACTGGGAAGACAGAAGACATGGCTTTGCTTGAGGATCCTGATGACATCCTTGTGTCCTTTCACGAAGCCGAGGAACGTCACCCCCTCAGCTACACCGAGCGTCTCGGCAAGCTTCTTGAGGCGTCCTTCCTCGTCTCCTGACCCGATGATGACGCAGTGGACATTGGGAAACTCCCTCTTGACGCGAGGTAGGGCATGGATAAGGTCCTCGATACGTTTCTGCGGTGTCAGCCTCGAGACGCAGCAGATCGTATGTTGCCGAGTTTTCTTCTCTTCTTTCCTGTATGCGGAAAGAGATACTCCATTCGGGATGACGGTGATGTCTTTTTCCCTGATTCCGATGCCGATGAGCGCGCGCTTGGTGAACTCGCTGACCGCGATGAACTTGTCCCATGGCTTGGCGAGCGTCCATCGCTCCCACGCAGAGCCAAGGCTTCCGGTGACAAGGCCTTTGTTCCGTATCCACCTGCCGAGCCATACCTCATGGTATGTGGCGATAGCTGGCACGTTCTGTTTTCTGGATGCCTCGAAAGCAGGAAGATAGCTGATGAAGTTCGCACCCTCGATGATATCCGCAGGAATCCTGCTCGCTGCGTCCCTCGCGGCTTTGGCGAAACCGAGACGTGAAGCGAATGCGCCATGGCCTTTATGCGTGTACGGATGATGTGGTCCGACGCGGATGACCTGCATGCCGCCGATGGTCTCTTCTCGCTTCGCGCCCTCAGTCCATGAGGTAATGACCGTGACCGTGTGCCGTCTTGCCAGCTCGCGGCCGATGTAGAAGCAGCGCGCCTCGACCCCTCCCCGGATATCCACCTGTCGCGAGGAGGGGAAGTATTCAGTGATGATCGTGACCTTCATGGATCACTTCTTCCTCCGCAACGCTATTTCTCGTACGATCTTAGTCAGGTTCTGCTCGACACTCTCGATCTTGATATACAGCCTGAACATGAGGTAGAACAGGAGGACGATGCTGAAGTACACCGCCACGTCCACCGGGCGGGGGATACCGAGGACAGCAGTAAGAAAATCCAGCTGTGTCCGGAATGCGGTCAGCGTGATGGCGCAGCCCCAGATAAATGTCCAGAAGATGAACTCGCGGAGCGAGATGGCATGGTCGCGGAAGCGGAGCAGCGCCCTGCTCCACGCGAAGAGCACAAATATCGCCACAATGATCAGCAGTATGTCTATCATGGTTTCACCTCATGAGCTTGCGGACCAGCATCCGGAACGCGATGTCGATCGCGTTGAACATGCTCTGGCCTTTTTCCATGGAATATCTGGTATATCGGATAGTCACGGGAACCTCCTTGAACGGGATGCGCTTGCGATGGATCTCATCGATGATCTCGGACGCGTGCGCCATGCGATTCTGGCGGAGCGTCATCCGTCTTGCCGCTGTCCGCGAGATGGCACGCAGGCCATTGTGCGTGTCCGAGAGCCTGATCCCTGAACAGAGCCAGGTGAACAGGATGCCTGCCTTCAGGAGAAACCGTTTCATCAGCGGCACATGGGAGCGGGCGTTCAGGAAGCGCGATCCGAGCGTCATCTCCACGTCACCATGAATAATAGGTTCAATCAGGGTTGGAATGTCTTCCGGCAAGTGCTGGCCATCCGCGTCAAAGGTGACGATAATGTCTGCACCGTTCTGGAGCGCGAAGTCGATTCCTGTCTTGAGCGCAGCGCCCTGGCCGAGATTGATCGCGTGCTGCAGCACTATTGCGCCTGCTTGCCTTGCCCGCTGTGCTGTCGCGTCCCGCGAGCAGTCATCCACGACAATTAGGTTCGTGTAGCCATGCTGCCGGAGTCCATGGATTACTGCGGCGATGCTCTTCTCCTCGTTGTAGGCAGGGATGACCACGGCAATATGTGGTTTAGCTGCCGGCCTTCTTGTCGTAAATCCCATATAAACGGCCTAATGCTGCAATATTTAAATAGTTTATGGGACGATTTCAACTCGCAATCTTTATAAAACCCTCGGTGTTTTAGGCAACAGATGACCAATAAAATCTTCATTTCCGGTGTCGCGGGCTTCCTTGGCAGCCATCTTGCTGATACCTTCACCGCCCAAGGCCACCATGTGGTGGGCTGCGACAGCCTGCTCGGCGGCTATCTCGACAATGTCAATGAGAATGTGGAGTTCTATCAGTATGACTGCAACTTCTACAATTCGATGAAGAAGATAACCGCGGGCTGCGACATCGTCTACCATTGCGCCGCAACGCCTTATGAAGGCCTGAGCGTCTTCTCGCCCTATCTGGTCACGAAAAATGTCTTCGAGAATTCCGCCTCCGTCATCTCCGCGGCCGTCGCGAACGGCGTGAAGCGTTTTGTCTTCTGCTCCAGCATGGCCCGCTATGGCACCAATCCGATCCCGTTCACGGAAGATATGATACCGAAGCCGCAGGATCCGTATGCCATCGCCAAGTACGCTGCCGAGCTGCTGCTCAAGAACCTCGCCGAGACTCATGGCATGGATTACACCATCGCGGTGCCGCATAACATCATCGGTCCACGACAAAAATATGATGATCCTTACAGAAACGTGGCATCAATCATGATCAATCTTATGCTCCAAGGCAGACAGCCGATCATCTACGGCGACGGAGAGCAGAAGCGCTGCTTCTCCTTTGTGCAGGACTGCATCCAATGCCTGGAGAAGATGGCGTTCCAGAAGAACGTCCTTGGCGAGATCATCAACATTGGGCCAGATGAGGAGCCGGTCACGATCAACCAGCTCGCGCGTACCATCGCGGAGCTCCTGAACTTTGAGCTGAAGCCAACCTATATGCCTGACAGGCCGCAGGAGGTCAAGCTCGCCACCTGCTCCGCCAACAAGGCAAGGAAGCTGCTCGGCTACCAGACCAAGCACACACTTAGACAGGGCCTGCAGGAGATGATCGACTACATCAAGTCGCGCGGGACCAAGAAGTTCAAGTACCATATCGATCTTGAGATCATCAACGACAAGCTGCCGAGGACGTGGAAGGACAAGCTGTTCTGAGATAGATAAGCTGTTCTGGGATACATCGTTTCTATAATGTTCTACGTCCGAAGAAGTCCGCTATCCTCTTGTCCGCCCGGGAGCTTCAAGGCCAGTTCAAGCTTGCCGATGCATCGGTCATCGGCCAGCGTGCAGTCCAGCGTGATCACATGGATGCTTCCCTGCCGATGTTTCTTATCGACGGTCATCCTTCCATAGATCTCCTGTCCAGACCGTATCGCTTTCCTGAACCGCAGGTCAGAACGGAGGATGAGCATCCTGTCCTGCATCAGCGATAGGTACTCGTCAAGCGGGAGCTGCAGTCCTTCAAACTTCCCCTCAGGGATCCATTCACTGAATGCCACATACGCGAGCTGGTTGAAACAGAGCTGCGCCTCGATGGCGGTGAGGTGATCGAATGGCCTGTTGGAATAGGAGGGAGGAGAATGCCCGAAGCGAAAGGTTCCCATCGCTGCAGGATACTCGGTACTCGCGCTGACCAGATACCTGCTTTCAGGCCGATAGAGCATGAGGACACGCTCCATCTTTTCCCAAGGGACATCTTGTGGCATGGTTCAGGACGTCGGTATTGTCTTTATAAAGATAATGCCTCGCTCGGCTCTGTCCTGAATCTCGCGCCTTCGGCGATCGGCCGGTACCGGTTCGTCTGGCTTCACCTGGTGAGCGACACTCACTTGCCTCCCGTTTCTTCATTTTGCTCCACCGATTTCCTTTCTCTCCCCTCACTTGCGAGGGGAGAGAAAGGAAATCGGGACAGAAGAGGCAAACGACAGGCGGCATCCAGACGCGAACGGCCCGGAGTGTGCTGGCGTAAAAAAGATGGCACCGACAACATTCCGGACAGAGCCGCCTCGCTCCGTCATCGGGTGATTCGGTGCGTGACGCTCCTCAATGGATAGGGAGCGTCAGAAACAGAATCGTTGTGAGCATAATTACGCATGCAGTTTCTTCGTTCTGGCTGTCATAGTTCGTAACGCATCCACCGTCAGCCACACGAATCCTGCCCATGCCAGCCACATGAAGACGCTGAAGGCGGCGACGAACACGGGCCGCATGTCCGGCGTTATGCCGATGCCGGCAAAAACGCCGATGCCCACGGCATGATACAGGTAGAAGAGGCCCATAGCTGCTGTAAGGATGCCTAACTGGATAAGGGATTGCCGGAGCCTGAAGAAACCGCTCAGCAGATAGAATGGCAGGAACCAGACAAAATACTGGACGCCCATGGTCGGCGCCACGACCATCGCGATGAGGAAGGAGAGGGCCATCCCTTCCATAAGGCTCAGCCGACGCCAGAACAGGACAGCGGCTGCGCAGACGGTGAGAAGCAGGATATACTTTCCCGCGACATGGTAGAGGGAAGCTATCCTTTCCATGCCGACCGCCTTCAGCGTGAGGATGATGCCGCTCTCCGCGCCCGCACCCCCATAGAGCAGCACCTGCCTGATGGCGTGGCCCACGTTCTCCGACGTGAGCACAGTCAGGAAAGAAAGCGCGAAAGGCAGGCCGGCGAGGATAGTGAATAAGACTCGCTTCTTCCATCCCTTCAATCGAGCGATGAACCACGGCCAGAGGAGGATGGTGAACATCTTGATGGCGATGGAGACGCCGAGCAGGAGGCCTGCACCGATGTGCTTCTTGTCATTCCCAGAGAAAAGAAGCACATACACCGCGAGGAAAGCAAAAAAGATGGTGAGGACATCCAGCTGGCCATGGTATGCCGTAATGATGATGGTGAGCGGATTCAGGGCATAGAGCCAGCCAAGAAGCTTGGCATCAAGCTTCAACCGTATGGCAGTCACGAAGATGAGGAACGTCAAGAGCAGGTCGACGCCGATGTTGAGCAGGCGGAGGAGGATGCCAAACTTCACATGGACCATCTCGCCGATCATCGTGAGCGCGGCGAAGATCCATGTGGGGAATGGGCCGTAGGGATAGTTGCGGATGAGCTGCGTCCGGAACGGCGTCTCTGTCTGCTCGATATCTGCCGCGTAGAGATCCTTGCCGTCGAAGAGGTATTCCGTCGCTATCTCGAAGATCTTCTGGTCATTGAGCTCCGTCGTGTATGGTGTGGTGGCGGCGAGCACGGCCAGCCGGAGCAGCAGGGCGACAATGAGTATCGGAATGATGGTCTTCCTATTCCGCTTCCAGATGGAGAGTAAGGGGGATATCATCTACTTCCTGCACGTCAGCACATAATACATCGTTGGGAAGAGCGGGAAACGCTTGACCTTCTCGATCTTGAACTGCTTCCGCAGTTCCTTGATGATGCCCGTGTGCGTGTTGCAGTGATGCTCGTCGACGTCATGCGCGCCGATGAGGAAAAAGCCGAGGTCCATAATCCAGTTGTCCGCCGGGATGCCGATGACTAAAGTGCCATCGTTCTTGAGCACGCGCCTGATCTCGGACACCGCCTTCGGGAGGGTGCGGATGTGCTCCAGCACGCTGATGGACACCACAGCATCGAAGGTCTTGTCCTTGTACGGAATCCTGTTGATATCAAAGGTCGTGAAGGCGATGTTCCTGAGGCCGTCCTTCTTGAGGTTCTTCTCGACTTTCTTGATGAGCGGATGGATATCCGAGGCCACGATGCGCCGGGCCAGCTTCGAGAGCGAGTAGAGGAGGATGCCACCGCCAGTGCCCAGCTCGAGCATGTCGCCGTACTTCCGGTCGCCGAGGGCGTCGAGTGCGAGCTGTAGGCGCTTGCGGTACATATATCGTACCGGCCACCATCGTGAGTAGTAATAGTGCTTGATGTCCTCCTCCGATGTCTGAAGGATGCTGTCCTGCGGCGGGATGACCAGTTTCATGCCTTACCTCCTGAAAAATTTCACCTTGAGCAGGTAGAACGGGATGAGGATGCCGTCGCGCCACAGGTTCACCTTTGATGTCCCTTTGGTGCGCGGCCTGAAGCTGACCGGCACTTCGACAATAGTATAGCCCTTCTTCGCTGCCATGATGGCGATCTCCGGCTCATAGCCAAAATGGTCGCACTGCATATCGATATCGTGGATGGCCTTGGCGGTCCACGCCTTGAAACCTGCCTGCACATCTGTGTACCAGTGCCACGCGAGCATGGAGGTGTAGCCTGATACTACCCAATTAGCGAGATAGTGGAGGGGGGTTATGGTCCCCTTAGCAACCTTCGAATCTTTCATAAGTCGTGAACAGAAGGTGATGTCCGCCTTCCCGTCGACGATGGGTTTGACAAGCTGGGGAAGCTCTTCCGGGAGGAACTGGCAATCTGCATCGACCTGCGCCATGATGCTCTTTGTCGCGTGCTGGATGCCGACGCGGATACCATGTCCCTTGCCGCGATCATTTTTGTTGTGGATGACTTTGAGCGTCTTGTATCGATGCTTCAGAGAATTCGCGATCTCCACCGTGCGGTCATCGCCGCCCTCGACCACGATGACCTCAGCGTTCGGCAGCGCGCGGTAGCAGCGCTCGATGCAGTCCCTGATATTTTTCTCCTCATTGCGGGAGGCGATGATGACGCTGACGGGGGGGAGTCTCATGCGGCCTTGTTCTTGATGGCGTCCTTGAGCCAGTTCACCACTTCAGGGAGGCCTTTCTCGAGACTGATCTTCGCTTCCCACCCTAAGAGTTGCTGCATCTTTGAGGTATCCGGGATGCGGCGCTGCACATCATGCTTGAACGCCGGCACGAACTTCACCTTGAATTCCTTGCCCGGGTTGCAGATGGCGAATATCTTCCTCGCGAGATCGATCATCTTGATCTCTTCCTTTGTGCTGATGTTGAAGTCCTCGTTGAGCGCCTTGGGATGCTCCATGACCGTGATGATGCCGCTCGCGAGGTCGGTGACATGGGTGAAGCACCGTGTCTGCTGGCCGTCGCCGAGCATCTCGATCGGGTATTGGCCGGCGAGGCACTTCTTGATGATGTCTGGGATGACGTGCGCATAGCCGATCTCCTGTCCGGGGAACTCGTTGACGCCATACGCGTTGAACGGCCGGCAGATCGAGAAGGGCAGACTGTACTCGTCATGGAACGCGTTGCAATACCACTCGCCGCAGAGCTTCGAGAAACCGTAGGAGCTGATCGGCGGCGGGATGGACGTGATGTCCGACTCTTTGCTCGGGAACCTGTCCGTGGACTCGTAGACCATCGATGAAGAGATATAGACCATCCGTTTGATATTGTGCTTGACCGCCGCCTCGAAGGTGTTGGAATAGATCTTGTTGTTCTCGCTGATGATCGTGGCGGGATACTTGTGGAAGTAGCCGATGCCGCCAATCTTGGACGCGAGATTGACGCAGATGTCGATGTCCTTGAAGGCCTCGGATGTCGCCTGCTTATCTGTCAGGTCGACCTTCTTGAAGGTGTAGCCTTCCTTGACCTTGCTTTCCGGCTTGCTCAGGTTGTCCGCGACGATGACCTGATAGCCTTTCGCGAGGAGCTGCTTGACTACTTCGGTGCCGATGAAGCCACAGCCGCCGGTGACGAGGATACGTGTCATGTGTCTAAAACCCTTCAGGAGGTGGCGTATAGAGCGTATAACCCCCTTCAGGCACCTTGCAAGATGGATAATATATAAATGTTTCGGAGCATCATCATCGTCGAAACGTACAAGAGGTTGGGCGTTGGGCTGTTGTCAATCGCCCGCTGTCATCGGTTTTTTCTCCTGATTTCTTTTGTCTCTCCTCACCTTCCGAGGAGAGACAAAAGAAATCGAGACAAAAGCAGGAAGAGAGGGTGGCGGGCGACTTGGAGAGGTAGTGATCCATTATAATCCCGATATGGGATTATCGGATGATGAAGACAATCCCGAGAACGATCAGTCCGATACCTGCCCACCGCATGATTGAGAACTGCTCTCCAAGGAACATGGAGGCCAGGATCGCGACCCAGATATAGCTCGCCGCGATGATCGGGTAGAGGACCGATACCTCGCCGAGCTTCAGCGCCAGCACGAAGATGATGGTGGAGATGGCGTACAGCGCGATGCCGATGATCAGCTTCGTGTTGGTCAGCCACGAGAGGAGGTTGCCATTGACCCCCGCAGAGCCCATCTTCAGGAAGATCTGCCCTACTGCGGCGAGCACGGAGCAGCCGAGCACCATGATGATGGCGAGAACCTTGGGTTGCATTGTTTTCCTCGATTTTTGATATTATCTTGATACTATTTTGAAGCTATTTTAATACTCTCCCCGTAGCAACCTTTAAATAGTTTGCGGGATTTTTCAGGTGCGTAAAGCTATGGGAAGAAAACATACTAAGCCATCGACATCGGGACCGGAAGGGCATCCGCATGCCGTCCATGCCGCCGGAGACGGAGCGTCCAGTCCCGCGACTGGTCTCGCAGGCCTTTTTGGGCATCCTGCCATAATGTTCACGAGAAAGCATTGGGCCGTGCTGCTCGTGCTCGTGCTCATGGCCTTCGGCTTCTGGCTCCGTGTGTATCATATAGATTACCCATCCATCGGCTACCACAACTGGAAAGAGGGGAGGTATCTCGGGCCGGCGAGGAATTTCGTGCGGGAAGGCTTCTTCAAGTACGGCTTCTTCGTGCCGGCGTACGATTTCCCGAAGCTGGACGCCGACCCGTCGGGCGCGCACTCTGACCTCTTCCCCTACAGCGCCATATTCGCCGCGCTGATGTTCATGGCCTTCGGCTTCGAGCTCTGGGCCGCGAGGCTGCCGGTGCTCATCTTCAGCGTCGCGTCCATACCACTCGTCTATCTCATCGTCAAACGCCTCTTCAGGCGGGAAGACCTCGCCCTCACCGCGACCTTCCTCACCGCCATCAACCCGCTCTTCGTGTTCTTCACGCACAATGTGGACCAGATGCCGTTCGGCCTCACCTTCATCCTCCTCGGACTCTATTTCTACGTGAAATGGGTCGAGGAAGACAAGGGCCACGACTTCGTGCTGGCCATGCTCTTTATCGCGGCAGGCATCGACGCAAAGTACACCTATGTCATCGTCGGCATCCCGATGCTCTTCATCTTGCCGTGGGCGAGGCTGAAGGAATGGCGGACGAGATGGGGGACCTATGCCTCTGGCGCGCTCGCCTTTTCCATATTCCCGCTTTGGCTGATCTATTCGAACTTCATCATCGCCGAACGCTATAAAGGGGGAGCGCAGGCGAAGGTGTCCTCCATCGACCCGTTCAGCAATCTCCTCAACAGCAATTTCTGGCAGACCATGAAGGCCTACGCCGCGGATAATTATACGCTCCTCGGCGTCCTGTTCGCCGTCCTCGGCCTGGTCGCCCTTATCATCTTCTTCAAGAGGCAGAATCTCGGCAACCGCTTCCTCCTCGGCTATGCCATCAGCGTGCCGGTGTTCTTCCTGCTCTTCTCGCAGAACCTTTCTGGCCACGCGTATCATCAGTATCCTATCGCGCTCGCGGTCGTGTTGCTCGTGGCCTACCTTTTCGTCGCCGTCGGCACGAATGTGGGCAATCTGGTCAGCGGTCTTTCCCAGCCTCTTTATGGCAGGCTCGCGAAGCTCGCCGCCATCATCGTACTTATCGTTATCATCTACTCGCCGTCCATGGAGGCGAAGGACCGGATGTTCGACACGCAATTCCCAGGACTGGACATCGCGGGCGAGTACATCAAGGCGCACAAGCATCCAGGCGAGCGCGTCATGCACAGCAGCCATCAGGCGTACGGCCTGCTCTGGCATGGCGACATCAAGGGCACGCGCGGCATCCCGCCGAGCCTGTCGAACATCACCATGGTCGAGGAGAAGCTCAATGCGAAATGGCTGTTCATCTACAACTGGGACTTCGGCATCTTCCAGGATCAAGAGCGGTGGCCGTACCTGAGCCAGCACTACAGCCTGCGTCAGGTGGCGTTCGTGCAGAACCAAGGACAGACCTCGCCGATATACCTCCTGCTCTACCGCGACGACAAGGGCTTCGACATCAATACGCTCAACGAGTACCTTAAGGACAGGCCGGTGCAGTCCCGTGAATATGAATACACGCACGGGAAGATGCAACTGTATTATGTGAATGTCGATGGCTGATCCGATGGCCGATGCCGCATCCCTGACGACGAGTTCTCGCACGCGTTCTCGCCGATGGAAAGTCGGCATCGTCTCTGTCCTCTTCACCGCCGTCTTTCTCTACCTTCTCTTCACGCAGGTCAACCTGCATGATGTGTTTGCGGCGATTTCTGGAGCGTCATGGAAACTTGTCCTCTTCGGTTTTCTCTTGTATTGCACCAGCGCCTATCTCCGCGCCCTGCGCTATCGCGTCCTGCTCCAGAAACGGATTCCGGTCCGCGCGCTGTTCGCTGCGGTCACCATACAGACCATGGTCATCAATCTCATCCCGAACTTCATCGGCGAGTTTTCTTATCTCTACCTTGTCAAGAGGCTCGGCAATGTTCGCGGCGGCCATGCCTTCGCGAGCATGGTGGTGGCGCGGCTCTTCGACCTTGTCGCGGTATTCGCGCTTTTCCTCGTGTTTGTCTTTGTCCCGAAGGATGTCTCTAGCTTCATGCTCCATGTGCTCTGGATCATGAGCGTCATCATCCTCATCGTCCTGACCATGTTCCTCCTTCTGCTCTTCATGAAAGAACGGTTCTGCGATGCCCTCGCGCGATGCTTCGCCGCGATGCGCCTGTCCAGGATCCCCATGGGCGCACTTCTGTTGAAGAAGATTAGGGAAATGAGCGAAGCGCTTGAGGAGACCAAGTCGCCGCGTGTGCTGCTCTCCTGCTTTGCCCTTTCTATCCTTATCTGGCTGGTGTCGTTTACCCTCGCCGCTGTATTGATCAACGCGTCGGGTTATAGCCTCTCCTTCCCGATAGTGGCCATCGGCACGGCCTTCTCCAAGCTGATGTCAGTGCTGCCGGTCTATGGCATCGCCGGCTTCGGAACGACAGAAGGATTCTGGAGCCTCGGCTTCATGGCGTTAGGCGTGGACAAGGCCGCAGCGATCGTGACCGGCTTCGGCGTGCACATCTTCACGCTGCTGTACACGTTGGTCCTCGGCACGATCTTCCTGGCAAAGAATTGGTCGGTGTTGTTCAAGATGAAGAAATAGGATTGCGGGAGAATAGTATCATCACGATTTTCTATGGAGACTCTCCTCACTGGGTAAGGAGAGTCTCCATAGAAAATCGTTCTTCATCCGAACAGGTATCACAACTAGAGAATAGCCGACTCACTTCCTCGCCACCGCGAGCAACCCTATTCCCAGCATCGGCACTTTCTTCGCCAATCCTTTGCAGAATGGGTTCAGCCCTTCTATCGTGACCTTGCTGAAGGGAGCAAGCAGCCGCCTGAACTGCGCAGGACGGAGTTCCGCAATATGACCGGGCACGTGCGAGAAAAGTTCTCTGAATCGGCCATACAGCAGCTTACCGGCAAAGATAAAGACGCGATAGACATGCTTGTTCGGCGTGGAGATGATGAGCCTGCCGCCCTTCCGCAGCACGCGATGTGCTTCTGTGACGGCCAGTTTCTGCTCGGGGATGTGCTCGATGATCTGCTCCATGACCACCTCATCGAAGGTGTTGTCCTTGAATGGGAGGCGGAGGGCGTCTCCATGGACGAATCGGACATGCTTGTGCCGTGAGGCGCCGTACTCGAGCAATTGCCTGTCGATATCCACCACCGTGACCGTGAATCCTTTCTTGCGCAGCTCTTCGGCGAACCGTCCCATGCCGCCGCCGATATCGAGGACGATCTTGCCATGACAGTAATTGATGAGCTCCTGCCGACGGTATTTGCGCAACGGGTTCTTCGATTTCGTGTGCCAGTCGAGCTTCTTCTCGAGCTCTTCCCGCTCTTGCGCGCTCATGTTTCCTGCGCTCATGCGTCCAGTCATCGTCGCATCCTCTCGCCTATTTTTGCGGCCATCCGGCATGCGTCGCGCATCTTCCTTTTATAGCTTTCTGCGCCGTACTCCTGTTTCGCCTTCTCGAGCGCAGCCTTCACCAGTCGCTGCCGCAGCGCCTTGTCTTTCAGGAGGCGTACGGTCGCCTTGGCGAAATCCTCTGGCGCCGCGTCCGCGAGCATGGCATTGCGGTCATCCAGGAACGACCGATAGAGCCTCGATCGCGATGCGAGGATTGGTTTTCCTGACTCCATCAGGGAGAACAGCTTGAACGGCACATTGATGCCCCGGACTCTCGGCGAAGCGACGATCGTGGCGAGGCTCAGGTATGTCGACATGTCCTGCGGCGGCACGCGCTCGCGCAAGATGAGCGCGTCCAGCACGCCAAGCGCTTCCGCTTTCTTTTTCAGGTGTCCGATCTCGTCCGGCTCTCCACCTACAAGCACCCATCTTGTTTTCGGAAACTCCTTCCGCAGCTTCTTCTGCACATGCGGGATGCTCTCCAGCAGGAGATCAAGGTTCTGGAGCGGGACGAATGAGCCCGTGTAAAGGATGACCGCCTCATCCTCCAGGCCGAGCTGACGCTTGAGCCTTGCCCTGTCTTGCGCCTTGACCTGATCCTGGCCGCGCATGGCTGCGGTGTTCTCGATGACGATGACCGGCGCATCGCTCTTCATGGCGCGGAGCATCGGCGTCACCGCCTCTTTGAGATTCAGGCAGTTGACGATGACCATGTCCGAACCGCGGAGGAGGAAGCGCTGGAAGACGTTTCCCAGATGATGGAACAGCTTCCACCTGCTCACACCCCACTCTTCAAACATGATAGGAAAAAAAGAATGCATATCGTAGACGTGGGGGATGCCCTGCCTCCGGCGCACCCATCGTCCCATCACCGCGCCTTCCTCGTGGCTGATCACCGCGTCATACCGCTTCTTCTTCGCCACACGCCGCACGGTGAAGAAGAATGGGATGTCAAGCAAGAGCTTCTTGAGCGATGGTCCGGGCCTGATGCTGCGGACGAACGGAAAACAGGGAGAACGGATAATGGCGCAATTCTTGATGGCGATGTCCTCGCCGAATGGGTAGCAGACAATATCCACCTCATGCCCGAGCTCGCTGAGGATGGTCGTACGATTATAGATGCTGAACGGCGTCCCCGACGGCCTGAAGAAGGCCTGCGGCGCGATCATGAGAATACGCATGCGTCCCTCCTCCGTTCTCCTCACTCCCTGCCGATACCTTTGTAGATGATGCCTGCCTTCTTGATGGCGTCCTTGTCGAGGCAGTTGCGGCCGTCGATGATGACCTTGACGCCGCTGGCCGAGAACTGCGCAGCAGGGATGGCGGTGAACGCCTCATGGCCGGTGGCGATGATGAGTGCGTCATGCTTCAACGCCGATTGCACATCCTTGACTGTTGACTTGTCTTTCACATACGGATCGAATGTGGCGACATGGACGCCTCTCTCCTTGAGCAGATGGATGATCTCCTGCGCCGGGCTTTCGCGTGTGTCATCCACATCCGGCTTGTACGCCAGGCCGAGCACGCAGATGGATGCCTTGCCGAGCTGCAGCCTTGCCTGCTTGAGGCCTTCCTCGAGACGATGGATCGTGTACGCGGGCATGCCGCGGTTGATCTCTCGCGCGAGGCTCAGGAAGCGATGCTGGAAGCCGACCTCGCGCGCCTTCTCGATAAGATAATACGGGTCCACCGCGATGCAATGGCCGCCGACGCCGCAGCCGGGCCAGTGCGGCATGAACGCGAACGGTTTCGTGGACGCGCCGCGGATGACCTCGACGATGTCCACGCCGAGCTTGTCGAACGATTGGGCCAGCTCGTTCACGAACGCGATGTTGATGTCGCGGAAGGTGTTCTCGATGATCTTCACCGCCTCCGCGGCCTTGATCGAGGAGAGCGGATGCACCGCCGCTTTGAGGAATGAGCGATAGAAATCCGTGGCCAGCCGCAGGCCTTCAGGGTCTGTGGCGCCGACGACACGCGGGATGCTGGCCAGATCATACTGCTTGTTGCCCGGATCGATACGCTCTGGACAATGCGCCAGATGAAACTCCACACCATGCTTCAGGCCGGTCTTCTCCTCAAGCAATAGGGGGAAGACGGCTTCGCACGTTCCTGGGGCGACGGTGGATTCGAGGATGATGAGCTGGCCTTTCCTGAGATATTTCGCCATGGTGGCAGCGACCGCATTCACGAAACGCAGGTCGGGGTGCAGCGACGCATCGATCGGTGTGGGAACACAGATGACCAGGATGTCTGATTCGACAACCGCCTTCCGCTCATCGGTCGTCACGTCATATTTTCCTTTCAGCGCCGCGAGCTGCGCTTCAAGCCTTTCGTCCTTGATCGGACTGATGCCCTGCGCGATGCTCGCGATCTTCTTCTGGTCCACGTCATACCCGATGACCGGGATGCCTTTTTCAGCGAGCGCGCAAAGTAACGGCAAGCCGACATACCCGAGTCCGAAGATGGTTACCTTTTTCATGGTGTTCATGATATATTATTTTCCATGGTCTGGCGGAGACCATCATACAGGCTGATGGCAGGCGAGAAGCCAAGGAGCTTCTTCGCCTTGCGGATATCCGCGACTGAATGCTGGATATCGCCCGGTCTTGGCGGCGCATGCTCTGGTTCGAGCTGCTTGCCGGTGACATCCCGGAACGCCTTCACCAGCTCGCTTACCGTGACGCGCGTCCCTGATGCGATGTTGATGCATTCGCCGCTGACATCCCTTTCGGCGGCCAGCATGTTCGCCTTGACCACATCGCTGATGAACACGAAATCACGGGACTGTCTGCCGTCGCCGAACACCGTCGGCCGCTTGCCCGCGGCGAAACATGCCGCGAATCTCGGGATGACACTCGCATATTCCGATGCAGGATCCTGCCTCGGCCCATACACATTGAAGTAACGGAGGCAGACCGTGGCCATACCGTACAAATGATAGTACATCATGCAATATGCCTCGGCGCTCGCCTTGCTTGCGGCATAAGGAGAGAGCGGCACAGGCTGCATGCTCTCGACGCACGGCTTGCCCGGATCACCATACACTGCGGCAGAGGAGGCGAGAATGACCTTTTTCACGCCTGCCTTGCGCGCCGCCATCAGCACATGGAGCGTGCCGATGACATTCGCTTGGTTGGTGAGGATAGGCTCCCTGATCGAGCGCTGCACCGACGTCTGCGCGGCCTCATGGAAGACGATGTCCACATCTTTCATCACCATCTCGACTTTGACGAGGTCGGTGACATCCCCCTTGATGATCGCGTCCTTCCGGAGAGAGGACAGGTTCTCCGGCTTTCCGGAACTGAAATCGTCGAGCACCCGCATATCACAGCCGCGCTTCATCAGCTCCTCGACGAGGTGGGAGCCGATGAAGCCGGCGCCACCCGTCACCAGGACGGTCTTCCCATCGATGCTGGATGATGCAGAAACCATCATGTTCTCCTTCACCCTATTTTGACTCGATGACGCGCTCGATGCTGTAGTTCTTGCTGTCCTTGTAGTACACCTTGACCAGGATGTCCGCAAGCACGCCGAACATGATGAATAACGCGCCGAGGATCATGAGCAGGATGGAGAGCAGGAGCAGCGGCCTGTTGCCGATGCTGACGCCGAAGAAAATCTTCTGTATCGAGAGGTAAAGGCCGAGCAGGAATCCGGCGAGCGCCATGAGGATGCCTAAGCTCCCGAACAGGTGGATGGGTCTCGTGCTGTACTGCATCCAGAACTTGACCACGAGCATGTCGAGAAACCCTTTCATCACGCGCAGCATGGTATATTTTGTCTTGCCGTGCTGCCGTGGATGGTGCTTGACGATGATTTCGGTCACCTTGAAGCCCTTCCATTCGAGCAGCGCGGGGATGAAGCGATGCATCTCGCCATAGAGGTCAAGATCGTCGAAGCATTCCTTCTTGTACGCCTTGAGCGAGCAGCCGGAATCGTGGATACGGTCGTGGATGATGAGCTTCCGCAGCAGGTTGGCGCCGCGCGACACGATATGCTTCACCAACGAGTCCTTGCGATACTTGCGCCAGCCGCAGACGACGTCATAGCCTTCCTTCATCTTCTCGAGGAGGCGCGGGATGTCTTCTGGATCGTTCTGCAGGTCGCCGTCCATGCTGACGATGATCTTTCCCCTCGCCGCCTTGAAGCCGGCATCCATGGCCGCTGTCTGGCCGAAGTTCCTCCTGAGGCGGATAATCTTGAGGCGTGGGTCCTTGATGCGCAGGAGATTGGAAAATGTCTTGTCGCGGCTGCCGTCATCGATGATGATTATCTCATAGTCGAGCTTCAGCCTGTCCAGTATGTCCTTGTTCTTGCGGAAGACCGGCTCGACATTGTCTTCCTCGTTGTACATGGGTATGACGATTGACAAGTCCATGGTTATTCAGTCACCCTCTGCTGTTCGCCTTTGCTGTTCGAGGTACCAATCGATGAATCTGCCCATGCCTTCCTTCACGCCTACTTTCGGCCTGAAGTTGAGCAGTCGTTCTGCCTTTCGCACATCGGCGTACGTCTCCGGAAGGTCACCGGGCTGCGGCGGCAGCCGCTTGATGGCCGCCTTTTTCCCCAGCTTCTCTTCGATGAGCGTGATGAACTCCTTGAGCGCGATAGGATTCGAGTTCCCCAGATTGATGATCTCGAACGGGCAGTTCTTTTTCATCGCCGCTATGATCCCTTCGACGATATCGGCGACGTAGGTGTAATCCCGCCACGATGCGCCATCGCCGAACATCTCGATACGTTTTCCCTCATCGATGAGCTTGGTGAACTTGTACGGCGCCATGTCCGGCCTTCCCCTCGGTCCATAGACCGTGAAGAACCGAAGGCAGGTGATCGGGATGCCGTACAGTTCATGGTAGGCATGGCAGTACAGCTCGTCGGCGCGTTTCGAGACGCCGTATGGGCTGATCTGGCTGGTGACATCATCATCCTCGCTGAACGGGACCTTCTTGTTGAGCCCGTACACGCTCGATGATGAGGCGAACACAACGCCTTTCACTTTATAAGCTTTTGCCAGCTCGAGCAGGTTGAGCGTGCCGTTGATGTTGACGTCCGCATACAAGGCAGGATTATCGAGGGATGGCCGGACGCCCGCTCTTGCAGCCAGGTGGATGATGCGAGTGCACTGATGCGCCTGCAGTATCTTCTCCATCGCGTTCCTGTCGCGGATGTCTGACCGGTGGAGGCTGAAGGCCTTGTTGCCGACGAAGGCGGAGACATTCCGTTCCTTCGCGGCCGGGTCGTAGTAATCGTTGAAATCATCGACACAGACGACCTGATGGCCATCATGGAGAAGACGCTCGCAGACATGGCTGCCGATGAAGCCAGCGCCGCCAGTGACGAGGACGGTTTCCATAGGCACGCTTATGCTCCTTCCGCCGCTGTTTTTGATGCCTGCTGCGTCTTTCCCTCCTTCCCTTCCCAATCGAGCTTCCAGACATAGACCTTCGTGCCGACGAAGCTGTTTTCGGTATCGAATAGCCGGAAGTGCTTCAGGCCTATACCGTTGAAGAAATAAAGCCGCGTGAACATGCTGCCGGTGAGTTCTGGCGACATGAGCAGGGCCTGGACGTTACCATTGTCATCACGGATGATAGTGAGTCCATACGGGAGCGTGGTGCCATTGAACCACTTCTGGTGGAAGCCCTTGGCGTCCACATAGGCGATCGTCGTCAGCGTCGGCTTGTCCTTGGCGTTCTCGACGACAGGTTCCATCGTCCGGAGATCGATATCAATGTCGATGCGTTGGCTGCCGAGGTTGAGCTGGCACCGCATGGACGAATTCGATGCCGACGCACAGCCGCCGTTCGAGACGAACGCTGGCCATGGCGCGATCCAGCTGTTCGCTTCGCCTTCGCTGCCGAGCGACTGGACCTCGAAATATGTCCGTTCGGCCTGCTCGTCATCATAGCCGAACTCGCGCTTCATGAAAGCGATAGCCTCTTCCTGGCTTTTGCTTCTCGTGTTGATCCAGATGCTCGCCCGTTCGAAGTTCCAGCTGCCGAAATGCGCCCACACGCTGCCCTTGCCGACCATGTCGTCGGAGGTGATGAAATAGTCTTCCGGCGGCTGGCAGTACACACGGTCGATGACCTGCTGCGCCTTATCGTCAGGCATCCCGCTATCCTTGAGCAGCGCCCGTCCTTGCTTTGCGTCCGTTCCGAGCAGCCGATAGATCGTGTCCACTCCTCGTTTCGTGTCGCCGCTATGGTTCTCGACGATATCGAAGGCGGTGTTCGCGCCGCAGTCAAGCATGCGCAGGATGGCGATGGCCTGGTCCTCATCGCTGGTGAGCAGGACCTTGCCGATCCAATGCGCCTGTGGCCGGTTCTGCGAACCGCCGTCGAAGGTGACCGCGCGGTCGGCGATGTATTTGAAATGATGGCCGAAGTCCCACCACGAGTTGATGATCGCGTCGGGCCGTGAGTCCTGCTTGATCTTGGTGAGCGCGTTGTACCAGGCGTCGTTCACGATAGGTATATCTCCCTTCGCCGCAGCCAATGATGAGCCGCACATGCCCTGACTGCAGAAGGGAGGGATGGGCGTGATGCCGAGCGGAAGAAGGAAGGCGATGCAGCACACCACGGCCATGATCGCCTTGTGGATGTGCAGCTCTCTCGCCGCGAGCGTCGATGCCCAATGATAGATCTTCCCTGCAGTGATGCCGAAGCCGAGCGCCAACGGTGGCACGACAAGCATGGTGAAACGGATGCCCTTTGTCGAGGCGTAGAGCATCGCCCCGAGCCATAACGCGATGATGAAGGCATAGAGCCAATTCTCGTCCTTCTTGTCCTTGCCTATCAGCAGGAGGATAAGGCCGAGCACAGCAAGCCCCAAGAGGAACATGCCGCCCATGACGCCGATGATGCTCTGCAATGACGCCTCATTGAGCTCGGCGACCGTCGTGTAGACATTCGGCCATAGGCTCGCTTTCGCCGCGACCTTGAGGATCAGGAAATTCAACGGCTGCAGTGGCGCCCGGAGGAACGTGCCGATAGTGGATATCAGGCTGACGAAAATACCGGCCGAGAGGATGAATATGCCCAGAGACATCGCGCTGTTCCGTACTGTCTCATCCTTATGGAACTGGCGGAGATCCTTTCTCTTCTTGATGAGAAGATAGGCGATATACAGGCCGGTGGCGGCCAGGGTGAAGTCGAAGACATACCACCAGCCGGTCCATGCCCAGCTGAACAGGCCGGTGAGGATACCTGCACCGACACCCAGGGCGAGCTTCTTTCGCCAGTCCCGCTGCTCATAGCATTCGATGAAGAGCCAGAAGATGAACACGGAGAAGAAGATATTATAGGCGTCATTGTCCGCATGGCCGAAGATCGTCCGGTTGACGAGGGCCCCATGCACCGCCAGCATCATGCCAGCGATGAAGCCGCCGAAATTTCCGGCCATCCGACGGCCGATGAAGAAGATGGGGATGATGGAGAGCGCGATGAAGATGATCGGCGCGTACTTCGCCGCTTCCATGAGCGTGATACGTGGATTGATAAGGTGCATGATGCGATAGATCCATGCGAGGATATACGGTGGCATCTGGGAGGTGACGACGCCGCCGATCGGCGCGAGGCCATGCGTGTCCCAAGGCTTCCCGTCCTTGATGATGTCTCCCGGCGTCCCTTTTTCGACGATATTCCTCGCATAGCGGAGGTAGAAATAAGGGTCGATATCCGGCATGTAGATATATCCCTGTTCGTCCCGGAAATGGTCGCGGAGCTGTTCGGCGAGGGTGTTTTTCTGGGCATCATACTCCTGCCGGTTCGCTTCCTTGAACTTCTGCATCTGGCTGGCGATCAGGGCGTCCTTGTTCGCGGCGGGAAGGTTCGGATACTGCTGGGTGACCTGCGTCGTCATCTGCTGCTTGAGCGCATTGTCCAAGGTGCTTGCCGCCCAGCTATCAGCGAGAGGGAAGTCCACTGGCTGCATGCGGATGAAGATGCTGAAGAAGATCGGGATGAGCAGGAGGAGGAACGGAGAATATTTCAGCGCGGTCTGTCGTGCAAGTTCCCATCGGGAAGAGGATCTTTCCTTGCCTGTCGGCACCGGAGCTTCAGTGCGCGTTTCGGCGGCATGAGCGGGAGCGTGGTGGTGCTCTTTTCTGTCTTTCTTGAAAAAGCGGGTCACCTTGGAGATATCAAATGATAGTTCGTCATCATTTTTTTCTGTCTTTTCCATCTATACACCCCTCTGTTGCCGAAATGGTGGTGGTTTATAAAGTTTGCTGGCTGATGCTTTCTGGTGGTATCATTAACTGTGTATAATTAACTGTGTATATCACTGATTCTTGCCACTTCTCGTTATTGTACTCGTTCAATGGTGAAATAGCAAAACATTTATATACAAATCATTACTCCACCATAGTGAAGTACAAAAGGGTTGTAAAAGGGGGTTATGGATGAAACTAGCTAGTCCGCTCTCTATTCAGCAATAAGAGAGCAACATAGCCTTGGTTTCACTATTATTGCAGTAAAAACACGGTAAAATGCCAAAACCATCTTGATGGAGGCTCTAAAATGGTAGGATTGGATGATGTTGTAACGTTCTTATTGTCACCGAGAGGATTAATCCGCGCCGCTATGGCTGCTGGAACTATCGTCGCCGGCGCAGAAGCGTATGCGCAAGCACCAGCTCCAGTACCAAGACATCCGGACACGCTTCAGGGATGTACCGAGAGCGACAGAGGACAAGCGTACCTTTTCCGTCACGGGGCGAATGTCGCTGATTCATATGTCGCTGTTTTCCAAAATGCGCAAGATGCTACCAGATACTGTTTCACTCCTATCGATGCTGAAGGAAGGATTGTCATCGATCCCACCACTCGACGCACCATACGCCAAGTTGGCGTGCCTGTGTATAGAGGGACAAACGCGCAACCGGTTGGTTTCCTTGATCAAAGCTTTGATGCGTCTACGGATACTAGAGAAACTCGAACGATATATAAGCCTGAAAGCAATGAAATCCAGGTAGTTTCTGTTCGGGATCTGCAAGAGCATTATGCGCTCGCTCCAGTCGCCCCTGCTCCTGTTCCTGCGCAAGTTCCACTTCCTCCGCCTCAAGCTCAGCTTCCGCCGCCATTCTCTGCTGTTCCCGCTGCTGCAGTCGCAGCTCCTGCGCCAGTCACGCCTGTTCCAGTCGCAGCCGCTCCAGCGCCGGTCGCTGCTGCTCCTGCTCCAGCCGCGCCTGCACCTGCAGTTGCTCCAGCTCCTGTTCCCGTCGCTCCCGCACCAGTCGCGGCTGCTCCTCCTGCATCAAGAGCAGTCGGCACCGGTACGATCGGTCCAGAACGAGCGGCAAGGATGGTCAGCGGATTGGCTGGTCACGCGCCACAGACGGTTGTCGATCATCTCCGCGACATGTACGCGGGCTTGCCGTCAGATTACATGCGCAATCTTGGTTGCATCGGCATCCCGATCACCGGCGCCGAAACTATAGTCCCATTGCCGGATGGAACCACCAATAGGGCGTATACCTTTGTGCAGCCGACGGGCATCGGCGCCACTGGTATGAGCAACGCTTCACTGCATACAAACTATGCCATGCTCGCCCGCTGTGAGAGCGTCATGGGCATCACTGGCATTGTCGGTCAGCCTCGTGATTCGCAGCTCGATCAGTGGGTCATGCAAACCCTTTCATGGACTATTGCTGCTACTGTCAACACCTGGTACATGGGTGGCGAGGCCATAGCGCGCGCCGGGGATTTTGCCATCGAATATGCTAACCAGGGAAGCATGCGTGTCGTGCGAGATATCAAGGCACGCGATGCGGCCACGCGCACCCGGCTCAATCAGGCGGCACGAAACCATGGCCTTACTACTAATATTGTCAGCCAAAGCAAGCATCTCGTATGGTCACCGAATACTGCCACCGGTCCTGTTTTCGGCGTCTATCTCCCTGCATCTCTCGTCCGCGGCGATGCTCCATCCGTCCGGGAATATGAAGCGGCGAATCCAGAAGCACCGCGTCTTCTCGAAGATGCGGTAGGCGATCTGCTGGTCAAGCGTGGTGATGAGACGCTCACCGTTGGCGATTCCATCGTCGTTCCTCGTGGCGGCGCTGATTATACCATCAATTCTGGCGCGAATACGAACACTGTCCCTAACGATGGTGATACTGTCGCGCTCTATCAAGTGACTGCCGCTGGCAGGACCGCGAACGTGACCCGTGAGTCTTTGGCTTCGGCGACGCTTGAGGATGTTGCCCGATTGGTCACTGAAGGTAAGCTTGCGTCAGTCGGCCAGGCTCTTCCTACGGCGCAAGGTGTCGAAGACCCCGGTCTGAGCGCGCATCTCGAAGCCGGTAATACCTACGTCGTTACGCTCAGAGATAATGTTCCTGGTGGGACAGCCTATCGCGCACGATCCTTCGACACCACAGCACCTCCTTTGCCTCCGCAACTGGCGGCGAGCGATCTTGGCGTCGTCGTGGGACGGTATGTTGAACCTTCCACAGGCAACATGGTTGATGTCGTTCTCGGAGCAACCGCATGCCTGCCGAGTGGTAGAGCCATCGCGTTCATCCCGCTCAGCATGGGTCCTACCATAGAAACGCGCGGCGATGTCCTTGGTGTTGGCCAGACGGTTGACGCGAGCGATCCATTCGCCAGTGCGGCGAGCGATCTCGAGACGCCGCTCGAACTTCCAGCAGGAGGCGCAAGCCTTGTCCAATACGTCAGGCGTTCGAGCGATGGCGCGACAGCGACGAGGACTTTCCCGCTCGCCGCATGCGCTTCTGCACCGGTTGTGGAACCGCCTCAACGACACCAGCAACCCGTCGCCGCAACACGAAACGCTGACCCTGTTACCTTCGTCGGCATGGATGATGTTCCAGGAACCCGAAGAGGCAATGAGCATGGCGATGTCGGGGCGAGTTATACTACTGTCACTATGACGAGACCGACTGCTGCGAGTGAGGCAGAGATCGATACGCATGCTCTCGATGCTCATGCGACGGCTCGCGTAGACATCGGTGCTCCACAGCATTTCGCTTTGCTTGCCAGAGCCGGCTACCAGCATATGACGGGAGATGTCGCTATCGGCGGCACCGACCGACAAGACATTACGGACAACATGGCGGCAGCCGCGGTTGGTCCGCAATTCCTCCTGGTCAGCCCGAGCGGCAATGCCTTCCATGCGTACGTCCTCGCTCGCGGCTACGCTGGCAGCGGCGATACGGAAACAGATCTGCCGTCCGCAGCGGATGGCACAAGACGCACCCTTGACACCACGCGCAACCATCTCGGCGGCGGTGTTGAAGGCGGCCTTGCGGCGCGCGTCGGCAGGTTTGTCGCAGAAGCGGCCGCAAGCTATGCAGCCGTCGGTACAGAGGAGCATGCGGCATTCTCCAGTGCTCGAGACAGCGAAGTCACCGACAGTCACGCCACTTATCTCGATGTCAGCGCGTATGTCGGCGCACGCTTGATGGGTGGCAGGGTCGTCCCGATCATCGGCGGCGAAGTGCGCCATGAGACGCAGCATGCTGATGTCAATGGCTTCGATGCTTCGTATACCAATGCCCGTCTTGACGCTGGAGCGAGACTGACTGTCGGCGATTTCAGCGGCACGTTGCTCGTCGGCTATGACGCGAACGGTGCGCTTCGTATCTACGATGCGGTCGATATCGCCGATGCGGTCAGTCTTTATGCCTCCACGAACATCCAGCTCGGCGATAGACGAGACACTGTCCGTCGTGACGTGGATATAGCTCGCAATAAGCCACCGGTCAATGCCGGTCTGGAGCTGTACTTTTAGGTGAACGCATGACCTCAACCACTAAACTCCTCTTGTTTTTGATCACCTTCATCATCGTCAGCGCGAGCGTTCTCGCCCAGACTATCTCGATAACGCCTGTTCCGGCGAGCGATAATGATGACCTGACGTGCCTTGTGGACGGCGTGAACGATCCCACCTTCATCTACCAATGGGATCAGCTTGGCGTCGCGGATTCGCCGATAGAAGCCAACCCTTTGGACGCAAGCAACACGAGGCCGGGCGACAACTGGCGCTGCAAGGTCTTTGTCCCATCATTCCCTATTGATATACCTGTTCCTGGCTTCGCGAATGTGACTGTCTCGGGCGAACCAGTGCCTGAGGTGACGATCAGCATCGTTCCCGACCCGGCGTATGATAATAATAATCTCACCTGTCTTGCCAATGGCGCGAACGATCCGTCGTATATCTATCACTGGGATCGCGTCGGCGTCGCGGATTCGCCTATCGAGGCCAACCCGCTTGATGCCGCGGAGACTGCGGTCGGCGAGACCTGGCGCTGTAAGATCTTTGTCCCCTCCTTCCCTGAAGACATCCCTGTCCCTGGTTCGGATACGGTGACGATCCAACCGACGCCGCGTGCCTGTTCGGATCCGGATCGTGATGGATTCGGTGTCGGCGATGAGTGTCTTGGCCCGGATAACTGCCCGGATATCTCCAATCCCGCCCAGGCAGATTTCGATGGCGACAATGTCGGCGATGCCTGCGATGCAGATAATGATGATGATGCGGTGGATGATGGTGCGGACAACTGTCCGCTCGGCGATGGCGACGCGGTCTTCGAGCCTGCCGCCAATCCTTTCGCTCTCTTTGACCAGAATCCAAGCCAGACTGATGCAGATGGTGATGGCAGCGGCAATCTCTGCGATCTGGACAACGATAATGATGGCGTGACGGATGACGCAGACAACTGCCGGTTCGCAGCCAATCCAGGTCAGGAAAACCTTGACGGCGACAGCGCCGGCGACGCCTGCGATCTCGATGATGATAATGATGGTGTCAATGATGACGCGGACAATTGCCCAGTAGGCAATGCTGATGGCGTCTTCGACCCGATGGTGGATACTATTGCTGACCAGACTGACTCGGAGGGGGATGGCATCGGTGACCTGTGCGATCCGGATGTCACCTGTTTCGATCCAGACGGCGATGGCTTCGGTTCTGGTGCCATGTGCGCCGGTCCGGACAACTGCCCAGTTACCTTGAATCCTGACCAGGCTAATCTCGATGAGGATGGAGCCGGCGATGCCTGTGATGCGGACAATGATGGTGATACAGTAGATAATGGTGCGGACAACTGTCCGCTCGGCGATGGCGACCTGCTCTATGAGCCAGGCACCGATGATGATCCTGACCAGACCGATTCTGATAGCGATGGTCTAGGCGATGTGTGCGATGTGGTCGATGTGGAACCGCCGACTGTCATCCTGAATACGCCTGCTGATGGGGAGACTGTGCGCTCATCCACCGTGGACTTCACCTTTTTCGTCGTGGATGATGTGGATACCTTCCTCACCTGCATGCTCTATACAGATATCTCCGGCGCGTTTACACCTGCCGGCACGCAGATGGCGCATCATCTGCTCTTCGACGTACTCACCGATTACGCTGACTTGAATACGTTCACATTGACTGGTGTCTCTGATGGTGCCTATCATTGGAATGTCGAATGCGTCGATGCCGCAGGCAATCGCGCGGTCGCCCCTGATGAATTCATGTTTATCGTCAATACAACCATCAGCGGTACGTCGCCAGTCGTGTCTATCAATGCCGATCCTGCTTTTGGCGAGGCGCCGCTTGACGTCTCCTTCACTGCTGATGTCGAAGGTGGTGATGGCGGACTGACATACCGGTGGAGCTTCGGCGACGGCTCCATAAGCGGGGAGAGGAGCCCCCTCCACTTCTATGAGGAGGATGGCACCTACACCGCGACGCTCACCGTGACCGACGCCGATGGCGATTCAGGCAGCGCTTCTGTGGTCATCACCGTCGGCACTCCTGAAGAGGGCCGTGGGGATGAGCTCACTATCCGACGCATCACCTTGACCAGTCCTGCAGGCGCAGAATCAGCATATGCGGGAAGCGAGCTGGTGATGCGGATAACGCTGGAGAACAATGGTCACCGCGAGCTGGAGGATGTCAGCGTCTCTCTGGCCATCCCTGAATTGGGGGTACGTCGCCATGACGGGTCGTTCGACCTGTCCATCGGCGAGACAGAGACCGCGGTCGTGCGACTGGAGATTCCCGAAGGAGTGGAGCCTGGTGAGTATGATGTGCATATCGCCGCTGGCAATGAGGAGGTCCAACGCTTCCGGAACCGCTTTATTGATATCATTGAGTCATACGACAATTGAGCAAAAATGAAGTAGGGTAAATCACTACTGCATGATGCTGAATGATAGAAACATTTAAATATAAGCTGATATTACTCTTGTGATTACTCGACAAGAGTAAACAGTTGAAGGTTTGGGGGGTTACCACTCCTTCCATAACGAAGAAGCTTATCGGAGGTACATACGATGTTTAAGCGACAAATGAAGGCCATTTGTGCCGTCCTGCTGCTTTTGGTGGCTGTTTTGGCTGCTGGCGTAGCGAGCGCGCAAGTCGAGTTTGAGAATCGAGCAACCGTTGATGTTGCGAATTCCTCAGACCAGGCAGATCTCCTCAACGCTGGATCCGAACTGCCGGCTGAAGTCGTGCGGGTCGAGGTCAATGGCGATGAGGTGGAGACAGGCACCGGTATCACCGAACGCATCGATCGCGGCCAAGAGATTGAAGTCAAGGTCCGTGTCGAAGCGCAGTCGAACGTGCATGATGTGCAGGTCCTCGGCATCCTCTTCGGCGACGAACGATTCCTTGTCTCTGATTCCTCAGGCAACTTCGATCTGGACGCCAATGAGCGAAGCACCGTAACCCTCCGCCTGCAAGTCCCTGATGTCTTCGAGGCTGACAGCTATTACTTACGTGTCATCCTCGCCGGAAGGACGGGCTTCACCAAGTCCTACAACTATCCGATCCATATGGACCAGCAGCGCCACCAGCTCGTGGTCGAGGATGTGTTCTTCTCCTCGAACGGCGGCAAGGCGCGTGCCGGACGGAGCCTCTTGCCCATCGTTCGCGTGAAGAATCTCGGCGAACAGGATGAGCAGGATGTCCGTGTCGAGGCGGCCATCCCGCAGCTCGGCGTTAACGCGGTCGATTTCATCGACCAGATCGATGTGGATGAGGAGGAGTCCAGCGAAGAGCTGTTCCTCACCATCCCTGCCGATGCGCGAGCGGGCCATTACGATATGGTCATCACGGTCAGGTACGACGAGCAGACGCGCACAGAGACCAAGACGGTCGATGTGGAAGTCGTCGGTTCGCCGCGACCTGCCCAGGACCAGACTGATGATGATAGCCAGGCGCCGGCCAGACGGTCAGGCCGGACTGTTGTCTCTGTCGGTTCTGAAAGCCAGGATGTCGTCCAAGGAGAAGGCGGCGCGATCTATCCGATCACGCTCACCAACGATGGTTCGACATCCAAGTCCTACACGCTCGGCGTGAGCGGCGCGGATACCTTCGCGACGGTGGAGATCAGCCCCAGCAATGTGGTCGTGCTCTCCGCCGGCGAGACCGAGACAGCGTATGTCTACGTCTCCGCCAAGGAAGACGCGGCGACTGGCAGCCATCCGTTCACCGTGGACATCAAGTCAGGCGAGCAGGTCCTCCAGCAGGTGCCTCTGACGGCGAATGTCGTCGAGCCGGCCTCGGAAGGCTTCAGCGGCCTGACTCGTGGACTCGAGATCGCGGTCATCGTGATCGTGATCATCCTCGTCATCGTCGGCCTTATCGTGGCGTTCACCCGCGCGAGAAAGGGCGATGAGGAAGAGGAAGAGACCACCACGCAGGGCGGCCAGACGTATTACTAACCCTTTTATTTTTATCTTATCTTTCTCTTTTTGTCTTCTTGTTTCATGATTGCGTCCTTTCGGAAGCTCTTATTTTCGTTCTTTTTCCATCTCCTCATCCGGTTCACCTTCTTTCTCCGCATAATCCTGGCTGGGGTTCTTTCCCTCTTAAGAAAGTCCAGCCAAGACTATCTGAGGCTATTTTGGGCCATTGGTGACCGTCATTAAGAGGCCGGAAGCCCATAAAACAAAAGATTTATATACCAATATAAAATAAACAGGAAGGTACATAAGCCTCGTGCTTAGTCAATCATCATAAACCAAAAGAGTGAGGGGAAAGACAATGGGAAGGAACTCTTTGAAAACTGCAGTCGTTCTTGCGGCGCTCGCCATACTCATGCTGGTGCCTCTAGTTGAAGCGAATTACATGGTCGGCAACCCGTATGTCGGGACGACACAGAAGATGCATGAATCCCGCTATTTCGGCGGATTCTATGAAGGCAGGGTGATGTTTCCGCTGCCACGCGACCGAATGGTCAAGCGCTATATTTCTGGCAATGCTGCGGGTATAGCTTGGCAGCCAAGCCGGGCCTCTAGCAGTAATGCTCAGCCAGCCAATGATAATGTGGTATCCCCCAACCTTCGCTCCGCGAGACGATGCCTCGGTTGCGAGCTTGGCACCTACAGTCCATTAGGTCCGCAGACCCGAAGAGGCAGATACTATTATTCCGTCGCCCGCCTTTCCGGAAGGACCAGATTCATCTTCACCGGTGATACGGGAAGCTCGAGGAGCAAGCTGCTGACCTACGCTCCGCGAGTCCGTACGACAAATCGTGTCCTCCATCTCGCGACACGTTCCCGATTGATGCTCTCGCCAGAGGACCTGACGAAGCTCCATGAGGAGATCGATGCGAGCTACAATGGAGAGCTCCGTAGCGGATCGCGATGCCTGAGCTGCCTGTACGAGCCGGACGCGCCGTTTAGGGGAAGATATTACGCAGTGACCCCGACGGTAAACAAGGTCCAGAAGGTCAGGCAGTTAGAATAATTTTTTCTTTATTTATCTTTTATCTCTTCTTTTCTCAAGAGGCTCTGTCCTGAATCTCCTCGTTTTGTGGCTCAACCAGTGTTAGCCTGGCAGTTCTTCATTCCACTGCCCGATTTCTTTTTCTCCCCGTGAGGGCTATCGCCCTCACACACCTCCGGTGAGTGAGACTCCCTCGCAATACTCGGGAGTCTCACGCCCCACGACGATATGAAAAAAAGAAATCGGGAATAAACGGCAAGCGGGCAGGACCATTCAGCCAGGGACGGCGTGAAGCGTACCGGCGTGAACAAGAAGGCATAGCTTCATTCGGGATAGAGTAACACCATTTCAGCTTACGTCCCCTCTTCCCATGAGGAGAGGTATTTTTTCTGTTCCGGCGTGAGCTGGTCTATCGTGATGCCCATCGCCTGGAGCTGCAGAGCGGCGATCTGGTCATCTATCTCCTCCGGTAGGGTGATGACTTCCGGCTTGAGCTTTCCTCTGCGTTGGATCGCGTACTCGCACGCCAAGGCCTGACCGCAGAATGAGGTCGCCATGACCTCGCTCGGGTGGCCTTCTGCCGCGGCAAGGTTCACGAGACGGCCTTCGCCGCAGACGTACACCCTCCTGCCATCCGAGAGGGTGTACTCGTCGAGGAACGGTCGCATCTTGCGCTGGGCCTTGCTCACCGCCTTCAGCGCGGCAAGGTCTATCTCGATGTCGAAGTGGCCGGAATTCGCGAGGATGACGCCATCCTTCATGGCCTGGAAATGCTCCTTGCGGAGGATATGCTTGTTGCCGGTGACAGTGATGAAGATTTCTCCCTTGCCTGCCGCCTCTGCCATAGGCATGACTATGAAACCGTCATAGCGGGCCTGGAGAGCGCGGAAGTGATCGACTTCGGTCACGATGATGTTCGCGCCAAGACCGCTGGCGCGCAGGGCGACGCCCTTGCCACAGCTGCCATACCCCGCGATCACCACATTCTTGCCGGCGAAAAGCACGTTCGTAGCACGCAGGATGCCGTCGATGGTCGACTGGCCGGTGCCATAATAATTATCGAGAAGGTGCTTGGTCTTGTTGTCGTTCACCGCGATCATCGGGTAGTGGAGGGCTTTGGCCTCCTGCATCGATTTCAGCCGGATGATGCCGGTCGTGGTCTCTTCGCATCCGGCGATGATGTCCGGGATGAGCTGTGGGTGCTTCTTGTGGATCTCGGACACCAGGTCGCAGCCATCATCGATGGTGATGTGCGGCCTGAAGGCGATGACATTGGTCAGATAGCGGTAATAATCCTCTGTCGTCTCTCCCTTGTACGCCCAGACATGGACGCCTTCCTCGGCCAATGCTGCAGCCACATCGTCCTGCGTGCTCAACGGGTTGCAGCCGGTGATGGCTATCGCCGCGCCGCCGGCAATGAGGGTCCTCACCAGGACAGCAGTCTCTTTGGTGACGTGCAGGGCCATGCCGATACGGACGCCCTTGAACGGCTTTTCCTTCTCGAAGCGTCTCTTGACGGTGATCAGCGCCGCCATGTGGGCTTCTGCCAGCTCGATGTTCTTCCTGCCCTGCTCGGCGAGCTTGAGATCCTTGACTTCATGATGCGGTCCGTTGTCCATACGATCACCGGGACATGCAAGCTTGCCGGACGTTAATATAGTTTATTAATTAAAAACTGGACAATGTCCAATTATATTGTATTTTTATGGACAAAAATAGAAAAGTTTAAATATAAGTCGGACATGATAATCTTCGGTTGAGAGATCGTGAGGCAGCAGCATCACGCGCTCGACCAGAAGTTAACCACTAGCCGTGAGGGTCCGGCCCTCGTTGGGGGAATCGAGGTGTTCATGCTCGCCAAGGCATGCACCCACTTGTTGGCGCGAGTGCCTTTGACGAGGGTTGGCCTTCATGAAGCTCGACGATACCGATCACCGCATCATCGCCGCCTTGCGCAGGGATTCTCGGCAGTCTATCCGACAGCTTGCCAAGGCGCTGCATCTGCGGCCTTCTACTGTCCATGAACGCATCCGCAAGCTCCGCCGTGATGGCATCATCGAGAAATTTACGGTCAAGCTTAACAACGCGGCTATCGGCGAAGGATTTATCGTCTTCATGCTGGTCTTGGGCAAGCCGACGCAGTATGTGGGGAAGGCATTGCTCGACCAGCCGAACATCAAGGAGGTCTTCGGGATAACCGGAGAATATGACATGCTGTTCAAGCTCAAATTCAGGGATGTCGTGACGTTCAACGATTTCGTCATCAATTTCCGCAAGGAGAACAAGGAAGTGCAGAAGACGCTGACGATGGTGGTGACCGTGACGCTGAAGGAAGAGCTTTAGATGCAGCATCCATGCAGTCATTCCGATTTCTTTTTCGACGCTCCTCATGGGTAAGGAGCGTCGAAAAAGAAATCATTCCAATCATAGAGCAAAAAGCTGTTCGCGCTTACGCGAGCAGCTCGACGATCTTCCCGGCGCTTATCGCCTTCGCGATGATATTCCCGATGTTGTTGTCCTTCTTTATCTTGATGATGGCCTTCTTGCTCGCTTTTGCGGTGAGCAGGAAATCACCGTCGACAACAATATCCACATCTGCGTGCGCGTATCGTTTTTCCAAGAAGAGCAGGATGGCATGCTTATCCGTGTGGGCTTCGTACTTAAGGCGCTGTTTGCCGCTCCCGCCGATGTCCTTGCCTTGCTGCCGCATCTGCGACCGCGCGAGCTCGCGCACCTCGATGCTCAGGCCGAGCTCCTTCTCCACCCGTTCGATATTGCTGCCCTGCTTGCCGATGATGCCGGCGATGGCGTCGCTCGGGACGTAGACGATGCACTTGTTGTCCGAGACGATCTCGACGGCGACCTTGTCGACATAGGCGAGGAACTCCTCCTCGATCTGCTTGGCCGCAAGCGCGTGGATCGGGCTTCCTCGCGTGCCTGGTTTCACCGGAATGACGACGGTCTGGTCGCCGTAGGAATAGATCTCATACTCGAGCTTGCCGGTCTCGAAGTCCGTGATGGTCACTACCGGCCTCGCGAGGTCAGCTTCGGTCATGCCGGATGGCACCTTCACTTCCATCTTGATGCTGAAGACCTTGCTCACGCCACCGTCCTTGATGAACAGTACGGTATCTATGACGGAGGGGATGACACCGAGCTCGATCTTGCCGAGGAAACGCTGGATGGCGTCGATGGGGTTCGTGCCGTGCACGACACCGATCATACCCACACCCGCAAGACGCATATCGGCGAAGAGCTCGAAATCCTCGGTGTTGCGCATCTCGTCGAAGATGGTGTAGTCCGGTCGTGAGAGGAGAAGGATATCACGGATCTCTTGTGGTGTACCGTGAGAGATAGCATACTGCGTGATATTGTCCGAGAGCTGCAGGTCGCGGGGCGCTTCAACAGTCTTGACGATCTTGCCTTGTTTCGCGTAGGATTCTGCCAAGGCCTGCGCAAAGGTACTTTTTCCATTTCCCGGCGCGCCGGCGATGAGGATGCCTTCCGCCTGTTTGGCGATGCGATCCTTGAGCTTCTGGCTCAGGTCATAATCATCCATCACCAGGATCTTAACCGGGCGTACCGCGGTGATCTCCCAGCCGTCAGAGAGCGGGGGCTTGGTGATGACGATGCGGAAATTGCCGAGCTGGACGATAGTGGAGCCCTTGCGCTGCATCTCGATGAAGCCATCCGCGCGCATATTGGCCTCTTCAACGATCTCTTTCGCCATGTCCTTGAGCTCATCCTGTGTCAATGGCTCGTCGCGGACCTGCTCAAATTTCCAGTTGCCTGGCATGCCGCGCTTGGCGAACGGAGCGACATTTTCCCGAAGGTGGACGGACATCGTGGTGGGGTCGAAGAAATCCTCGAGCGTGAGACGCTTTGGTGTGGTCTCGAACTCGATGAAGGTGACGATGATGCCTTTCGCTTCCGCGACAAGGGCCTGGACGCGGTCGGCGGTGATGAGCATGGCGTGCTCATTCCTCGCGAGCTCGCGGATAAGGTTGTCGACGCCGCCGGACTTGGCCATCTTGATCGCGAACTCGTCCGGACGCTGGCCTTTGTGCTCGATGGTGTAGCCATATTTCGGCGCGAGGTCCCGGAGTCTCTTGATCTCCTCCAGGCCGATGTATCCTGTTTCTCTGTTTTGGTTGGCTTGATGCTCTAACTCTCCGAGCACTGCCTCGTGGAAGATGATTATCTTTGGCTTGAGCTCGCCATCCTCAATCTTCTTTGAGACAAGGCCTTCGATGATGACAGATGTGTCGGGGACGATCTTCTCTGCCATAGACTTGGGATGCTTTGTCATGCTTTTTTCTTGCTTTTTCGTTGGCATATCATTGCCTTGTCTGGAGCGATTTATAAATCTTTGCCGCTCGGCTTGGCTATGTGTATATGTCAAAATGACAAAAACATAATAAAATTAACTATTGTTTGTCAATTTTAGGTCATCATATTTAAATTCAGAACCGTGCCAGTATAGGAAATAGTATATCGGTTATTGACGGTATTGGTGTTGACTATGCAGCGATTGCTTCCGAGTGCGACCACCCCCACCCCTCAAGCGGTATGTGTTGACAAGACAGATATGCCCGTAGTTCGACTCCTTTCTTCTGTGGCCCATAATGCAGAGCTTCGGCTCTTGCTGGCGCTGCCGGAGGCGGCGTGATGAGTTCTCTTTGTTCGAAACTTGGAGATGTATCGTATGGGCATTCTAGTACAGTGGGCGATTATGCTCTCATTGTCGAATTGCACAATGATGATCAAACTCAAATGGAAGTATACCGTTTTTTGCCACGAGAAGGTAGATTGCATCACTGGTTTGGCGAGGATGATGTTTATCATCAAGGGACGGATACCGCATTCCAAGAGGTATATCATTGCTTAGAAAAGGCAGGATTTTTCAGACAAACTGATAATAATGGAAGCATACGTCGTGCAAAGGAGGCCATTGTTGGGTATGCATGCCGACTTCGTGACGCAGAACGACGGGCAGCTGCTGTTCCGTCTATTGATTATACTATTCGTTTTCCTTCATCTGCGGCATCAGAAAGAGCAAGAAGGCAAGAAGCAATAGCTGATTGTCGTCGGGCACTGGGTTTGCCGCGTTGAACATCATCTGTTTTCTTGCAGGCTCAACACCGCATGATGCGTCTTCAGCAGATCCTTCTGATCGACGTATACAAGCATTTCTGGCATGCAGATGATGAGCTCGCTGATTGAGATCTCGTGCAAGGCGATTTCGCTGGTGAGCCGGGCGAGGATGCCGCGCACGTTCTCCGCATCTTGGGGGAGAACGATGCGTACCTCGCCGAGGCCGCTCTTGGTCGTGATGACTTCCGTCTTCTTGAACTGCTTCAGGAAACCGTCAAGGTCTCCCTCGTGCACGATGACCTTGGCGTACTTCTTGCCGCGGATGAGGCGGAAATTCTTCCTGCCATTCTCCCCGAAGCTGGCGATAAGGGCGCGGATGGCATCCGCCTCAAGCGTGATGCAGGCCATGCTGCTCTTGGTGAAGATGACAGCGTTCTTGAATATCCCGGCGAGCGTATCTTCCTGTTCGGAAAGTTCTTTCTCCACAGGATAGCGACGGATGGCGCTGATGACCGCATCAAGACTTGTGTCAAGATGATGCTTCTTGATAAGGTAGAGGGCGAGCGAGCGCGTGTTGAGCAGGCCACGGCGCAAAGCGGTGTTGATGCTGGCGTCCTGGGCGATGAGCTTCCAGACGGTCTGGTTGATGTTGGTCATCATGGTGGTAAATATGTCAGAGATATATAAACTTATGCGGGAGAAAATAATAAAAAATAATTTACTTCTTCGCAAAGTAACCCTGCACCCTCTTTATCCCATCCGCCACCAGTTCGATCGGGTACTTGCTCAGCCCAAGCTGGATCTCAGACAGGTAGGCGAGGTATCCCGCCACCCAGGTATGGTAGTTTATCGTCATGCCCCAGAGGTCAGTGGCGCAGTCCTTCGGCATGCCTGCCTTCTCGACAAGGTAGGACATGAGCGGATACACCATACCCATCCTGATGAGGAGGCTTCCCTGTATCTTCGGGAACTGGGTCACGTTCAGGGCGGCCCGTTCCTGGAAGCTGCCATACAGTCGCGCATTGGCCGGATCAACGCATCCTCTCAGGTAGTCCTTGACGCCTTCCCAGCGGCTTCGCTTGCTGCCTTCTTGTGTTGTTGTTTGTGGTGTCTGCTGCTCTACTTGTGGTTGCTGCTCTACTCTCGTTTCCAAGTCGTCGCTGTTCATGGTCATCCCTCTTTTCTTGCTTTATACCACTATTAAATGGTATTAAGTACTTAAATTATATCTTCCCTTAAGGGGGAAAGATGTTATTTCCCCTTTGGGGGAAATCTTTATAAGGAAGAAGAGCTTTCTCGTCGCCATGGACGTAGAACCATTACGGAAGCTCGGGCTGACTGAAGGAGAGATCAAGGTCTACCTAGCGCTTATACGGCTGGGCGAAACCACCTCCGGCCCTTTGGTGGATGAGTCCGGGATCTCTGTCTCGAAAATTTACACCATCCTGGACCGTCTCGCGAAGAAAGGGTTAGCGAGCCATATCGTCAAGCAAAAGACCAAATACTTCAAGGCCGCGGATCCTGACCGGCTTCTCGTCTATCTGCAGGAGAAGGAGGCCGAGATACGCGAACAGGAAAACACGCTGAAGAGCATGGTCTCTCTGCTGAAAACAGAACAGCAGACCGCCATCACCGCAGAGACGGCGCAGGTCTATGACGGCATGCGCGGCATACAGACTGCCCGTGAACGGACGCTGAAGATCATGAAAAAAGGCGATGAGATGTGGATCATCGGCATCGCCCGTACTCCGTACGAAGGTTTTATGGCGCCGTACTTTCAGGACTACCACAAGCGACGCTATGAGAAAGGCATCTTTTGCCGATATCTGTATGACGATTACGCCTGCGATCCCTACGGGAAAACATCAGCGTCCTATCCGCTCAGCGAAGTCCGCTATCTGCCGAAGGAGCTGATAACGCATGCGTGGTTGGAGATCTATGCGGATACGGTCACGATCGGCATCAACAAGGGACGTTCGTTCTCTGTCGTCATCCAGAATCAGGAAGTGGCGAACTCGTTCAAGATCTATGCGAAGCTGCTGTGGGGGATGGGGAAGGCGTAGGACTGTGGATGGTGATTTTTTCTCTGATGCCTTCTTTCTCCAGAACCTTCTTCACTTCTGTCTTTCTCGTTCTCCCCTCATTGAGGAGAACGAGAAAACAGGTCCGGGAATAAAGAAGAGGGTGTGACCCGAAAAAGTTTCGACTCATGATTGGTCATCTCACTGGCCACAGGACAGGTTTGGATAAAGTATATAAACGATCGTTTATTCATGTTCGGTATGAATCCGGAAACATCGCTGATCGTCTTTCAGGGAAAGGATATACGAAGAACGTGGCATAATGAGGAATAGTATTTTTCAGTTGTGGATATTATTGAAGCTCTAACGGATAGTCCCACTCCTCGGCAATATTGGGGTAAGGTTAAAGATAGGGAATTTACCCAGCTTCAGTTGTCCCCAATTCGGGTACAACTGAAATTACAGGCTTCTGATGGAAAATACTATGAGACCGACTGCGCCAATACGGAATCTTTATTTCGCATAATCCAATCCATCCCCTCTCCTAAAGCAGAACCATTCAAACGATGGCTGGCAAAAGTAGGATATGAACGAGTGCAGGAGATAGAAGACCCCGAACTGGCCCAAAAACGGATGAAAGAGCTTTATGCGGCAAAAGGCTATTCTGATGACTGGATTGAGAAACGAGTTCGTGGGATAGCTATCCGGGACGAATTGATGGATGAGTGGGGTAAAAGAGGAGTAAAGATGGAGAAAGAGTATGCCATTCTTACTGCTGAAATATCAAAAGCCACGTTTGGGATGACGCCAAGTGAATATAAAGAATTTAAAGGGCTGAAAAGAGAAAACTTGCGAGACCACATGAATGACTTAGAGCTGATCTTTTCAATGTTAGGAGAAAGAGTGTCGACTGAAATCACACGAGAAGAAGACGCGCAAGGGTATACAGAAGTTGAAGGTGCCGCCAAACGAGGCGGACGGGTGGCGGGCAACGCGAGAAAAGAGACGGAGAAAGAATTAGGTCGGCCGATCACCTCAAGCGAAAATTATCTTTCTGAGCCTGAAAAGAAGAAAAAACTGGAGGATAAGGGCAAGAGATGACGGAATTCTCCATGGTTGCGAGCTATTAACGCATTTCGTGCGCAATATGGTGTACGGTAATCACTTCTGAAAGCCCATATCTTTTTAAATTCCCCTAGCTTTTAAGGATTTAAATGATACAATCTCTTTACGCATTTCGGCAACCGTTAGAAGAAGCCTTACGAGGATACGAAAGGATTCACGCAATTACTTTTGGATCTTTTCAGGATCTCGAACCAACGCCGGATAAGCCGTATACCGCTAAAACAGTGGTGCCTGTTCGTTGTGCAGATACTTCTGCCGGGGAGATGACTGTTGTTGTGTTTATGGGTGGCGACGGAACAGGAAACCAAACGACGTACAGGCTTCATGAAGTGACCGTCTCGCCTGAACTGCAGCACATAAAACAGCGGGATAGAATCATTCCTCGATCGAAAAACGGAGTTGTCGCTGAAGGATATTTTCCTTTATTTTCACAAAGAAGTGATGATGCGACTTTTTTCCCGTTTGCCGGTTCGTTAGAAGAACTTACCCTTGACGATTCCAAGCGGATCGTTCGGGCATGGACATTGGGACGTGGATGCTATGCTCATCTTGGTGGTCCCCTAGCTCATTTCACTTTAGGTACCGATGCGTACGGAAAACGCTTTGGCGATCCGCATGCTATTTATAATGAGCATCACGGTTCTGTCCAAGTGGCAGGTTTTCTCCCCATCCATAATGAGCAGAGTCCACTCATGCGCATTACCGACGGTTGGATACTGCCAGCGGGGCATATTTGATCAGAAAAAAGAGATTTGTGAAGCAAATGAGGGGAGTAACGTTCGGCTCCGATACATTAATAAAATAACGTATTCTCATCATTTTAACATGGTGGATGTTGTCGTAAAAGAGTCAAAAATTCATAGAAAAGGAGTTTTTGCCACAAGAGACTTTAAGAAAGGAGAGCTTGTTATCGATTGGTCTACTTGTTCAACACAACTAACAAGAGAACAAGTTGAAAAATTATCGGATACGGAGAGAAAATATGTTTCCCTTCTTAAGGATGACAAATATGTTCTTTTCAAATCTCCTGCAAGATATGTAAATCACTCTTGTGACTCAAACACAAAAGCAAAAGGGGGATGTGATATTGCAGTTAGGGACATCAAAGAAGGAGAAGAGGTAACCGCGGATTATGTTCTAGAAAAAGTTCCAGGATTGCATCTGAAATGCAATTGTGGTAGCAAAAACTGCAGGGGGATTATTAAAATCGATCCTTAAAGGATCAATCTAGACCCGTCCTTTCTCAGAATTCCCCCATCTCCTTAAACTCGCCAAATCGTTTCTCAATATCTTTCTCCGTTATCTGCTTCAGCCTGTTCAGGCTGAAATCCTCGGCATTGAATGACGCGATGGCGGAGCCGTAAATAATCGCCTTCCTCATGTTGCGCTCGCTGATGTCATCGGTCTTCGCCAGCCAGCCGATGAATCCCCCTGCAAAAGCGTCGCCGCAGCCCGTAGGGTCTTTTATTGTCTCGAGTGGATACGCGCCTGCGCTGAAATGTGTGCCATCCGTGAACAGCAAGGCGCCATGCTCGCCCTTCTTGATAATGACTGCCTTTGGCCCAAGTTTCAAGGCTGCCTGCGCGGCCTTCACCAGGTTTGGCGTGCCGAACAATTGCCGCGCCTCACCATCATTGAGGACAAGCACGTCGATGCGTTTGATAGCTTCGAGCAAAGCATCCTTCTTGTGCTCGATCCAGAAGTTCATGGTATCCATGACAATAAGTTTCGGCTTCCTGACCTGCTGCACGACCTTCAACTGAAGCTCTGGATCAATATTCGCGAGGAAAACATACGTCGCATCGCGATACTGCTTGGGCAGCTTCGGGTCGAACTCGGTCAGGCAGTTGAGCTCCGTGCGCAAGGTTTTCGCTTCGTTCATGTCATATTCATACGAGCCAGCCCAGCGGAACGACTTTTCCCTCACCTCGACCCCGGAAAGGTCGATGCCGCGCTGCTCGAGCAAGGCAAGGTACTCCTTCGGATAATCCCTGCCGATGACGCTCACGACACCCGGCTTGGCGAAGAATGAGGCGGCATAGCTGGCAAAGGACGCTGAACCGCCCATGATGCCCTGCACCTTGCCGAAGGGTGTCTCTACATCATCAAGATTCAGGGTGCCGGCGATGAGGAGGTTGGGCATGACTATCTCGAAAAAGAAGCGTTATAAAAAGGTTATGGTGATAAAGGCTCATGGAGAAGATAGATGCCCCTGCCGCCCATCGTGATGCTTCATTTTTTATTGAAAATTGCGCCGGGTCTACAACCCTGCTTTTAGGGCGCATTTTCAATCCCGAAAATCCGCCTGTCAGAGCGAGGGGCGTAAAATCACGAGCTTCAGTCCGTGGATAGTCTCGAGCGGCGGATTTTCGTTATCATCCCACATTTCTTTTGTCTCCCCCTCACCTTCCGAGGGGGAGACAAAAGAAATGATGGTACAGGGCAACAAAAGGAGGGCGGCGGGCGATCTTGATGAGAAAGCATCTGTTCTCTTTTATGCGAATACCCGCACAAACTCCTCCTCAAACTTCTTCGCGATCCCCTCATCGTGGATGATCAGCACGTTCTCATCATTCCCTTCATTACCATTTTTCGTCGGGTTGTAGCTGCCCGTGACCACAATCTTCCTATCAATAATGAACACCTTGTGGTGCAGATTGTACTTGTTATGGTCCCATCGCACGTCCATCCCGAGTTCCTGCAGCTTGGGGAGTTCGGTGTAGTCGTTGTTCTGCGACTTCTCGAACACGCCCTTGACCTCAATGTCATTCCAATGCCTGTCTTTCAGCGCATCCCCTATGGCATCGCTCGTGAAGGAGAAGGTCATGAAATGCACGCTCGCATTGGCTGCCCTGATCGCCGCGATGACATGATCCTCGCAGCCATCTTCCGGGCAAAAGTAGTTTTCGATGAGCGTGCCATTCACGATCACCTGAGGATTCGGCACCTTCTCGCCTTTCCTGAACTTCCCTTCCCACAATTCCTGGAATTCCTGCTCGTAGTTTTCGGCAAGGGCGGGAGAAAACAGGATAAGGATATTGTTGTTGTTCTTCTCATTGTCCCGTACCGTGGGGTTGAAGCTGCCGGTGAGCACTGTCCTGTCATCGAAGATGCAGAACTTGTTGTGCATCAGGCCATCATCAGGGTCATCATGCCTGGCGAAGGCATTGGCGTCATCGCGATTCTCCCCGTCGATGACCACCTGCGCGCCCTTCTGTTTCAATGCCCCGATGATTGGTTTGAGGTTAAGGTCATAGAATGCGCAATGGATCTTCTCGGACTTGTTGATGAGGTAGAGCAGGTTCTCCATGCAGTGCTCCTGCGGACAGAAGATGACGATGGGCGCGGGTCCGCTATCCGCAGGGATGAAAGCCTGTGTCGCTTTCCCGGCGCCTTCTTTCATGCCTGCCGTGACCTTTCCAGTGATCCCTGCGAATGAAGAGAATGACGGCCTGCCTTCGCTGTACCAGATGAGCAGGCCGATAAGGAGGATGATCAGTGCGGACAATCGTCTTGTCTTTTTTCGCATCAAGGACGAAGGAGAAGACGGGTTTATATGGTTTGTGTCTTGTTTGCCGGAAGATTTTCAGCAGTACACATGGCCTTCCGTATATCCTCCATGCTCTTCCCTAATGCGAATTTCGTCTCCGGATGCTTGACCTCGAACTGGTCTATCAGTTCACGGAGCCTGTCCTTCGGCCGTGGCGTATACAAAAATCCTTTCGCCTGCGCGAAGGCCTCAAGCTCTTTCTCTCGCAGGCTGAGGAAGAGCTTGATATCCTTGCCGTGGCCAAGGTCCGGAAATTCCTCGCCAGCAAGAAACCTGCTCAGGAAATGATGGATCTCATCATCGAGGCTCCAGAGAAGGACACGTTTTCCCGCGTTTCCCGTGGCATGCTCATCGGAGGTCATCGTGACCGGCAAGCCCGGGATGATCCCCTTGATCACTGCCTCGCACAAGGGATCAGTGATGAGGAGCACATCATCCTTCTGCACTGGTGCATTGGCGCGGATGTCCTTCCGGATACGACGCTCAAGCTGTCCGGTGAAGCAGACCTTGCAGAGCTTGTCAAAATACGGTTCTGTAGCGCAGGTATCGCAGGTCATATACGACGGAAATAAGGGTAAGGTTTAATAGCTTTAGGTGCTTCTTGGCTCTGTTCGGAATCTCACCACTTCGCGGCTCAGCCGGCCCTGACATTTCTCCATTCCTCTGCATGATTTCTTCTTCCCCTCACTTGCGAGGGGGAGAAGAAGAAATCGGGGCATAAAAGGCAAGCGGGCAGGGCCATTCAGGCAGGGACAGCGTGGAGCGCACCGGCGTGAACAAGACGGCGTCAGCTTCCTTCAGGACAGAGCAGTACTTCTTCTCCTCATCAGGTGGGGAGGGAGGAAGCACCACTGTATGTCCCGACACCTGCCGCTGTCGAGAAACAAAGACCACGATACGATGTTATAACGCCTTTTCAGCCCTTTTAAACAGATAATCTGTTTTTATCACTACTATGAGATACTAAACATACCACAATCTTTATATAAACAAAGCACCACTCTAGAGTAAGTATGGTTTGGGGGCCGTATTCTCTCGAATATGGCTATACAGGAACTTATATAGGGATTTTCAGCCAAAAACGGTCAATTCTGGCTTGTTTTGGCTGAGAGGGCATGATCACCTCTTTTTCCCTCACAGGAGTCGGGCAACCGGCTTCTGCGGCGGGTTTAACGATCACCTCTTTTTCCCCTTCCCTGGTGCCGCAAGGTGCCATGGAAGGGGTTTGATTGCCTGCTTGGGGACGGGCTAAAAAATTCTTGCTCTTTTATCTTGTTCCTTTGGGTGCAGAAGATACCTGGTTCACATAAAGGAAAATTCAACTTTGTTTAGGTCTATTGTTAAGAGAAAGGGAAGAAAAATAGAAAGATTTATAAATAGTCACTATTAAGTGGTAATTATGCCTCAATTGATAGTTGTATCTGGGCCATCTGGAGTTGGAAAGAACACATTAGTAGATGCAGTTATAGCTACCTATCCTAATATAAGATACTTCAGAAAAGTCACTACAAGAGATAAAAGACCTGATGATAGAGATGCAGAAGCGGATTTTTTAACTCCTAAGGAATTTCGAGTGCTCCGCTCAAATCATAGAATCGTTTTGCCCTATGCATTACGGGATGATGATTATGGTCTTCCAGTAACTTCTTTTGCAGATCTAGAGGTTGGACCTAAAATCGTTTGTCTTAGCGACTTTCAACTAATAAACTCTCTTCGAGAGGCATTTGATGCTACTACTGTTTATGTTAAGGCTCCAATTGGTGTAATTCAGAAAAGATTGGAAGCAAGAGAAGACACGCCTGAACAAAGAAGAAAAAGTATTGAGGCCGGTCCAGGACATGTTAGAGATTATGAAAGATTCAGGGAATTATTTGACTATGAAATTACAAATGGGGATGATCTTCAAGCAGCGCAAGGACAATTAATTGAAATAATCAGAGAAGAAGTTTTGCCCCATAGAAGAATGTACAATTTTTTATTGCCAACTGAAGGAATATCACAAGAGAGAGCTCAAGGGGAATTAGATAGAGGGGGAGGCTTTTTTGTATCGTTACCTACTTCCTCGGAAATGAGAGAAAGACTGGAAGGTGCAATGCAACCATTCTATGTTGGTAGAGGCCTGACGCCAATTGGTGTTATGTTTATGGATGGACCAGTAACCATTTCATTATATTCTACTAAAGATAGAGAAAGAAATAATATAGCTTATGGTTCTTTTGAATTACAAGGACCAAAAAGGAGGCTCGCCAAAACAGGAGCTTCACTTGAGGGATTGTTTCCTGAATTGAGACTATATACAGCCAGACAAGTTAGGATGTCCGATAGTTAGCGTTTTTCTCCCTCTTTCCTTATCTTCGCTTATTTCCTTATGCGTCGTCTCCTGGATAGTTTAGTTGCCGCCTTCCCATCCCTCCCTCGCATCACCATCCTTATCATATCACTTATGATGAAGCCCACGATCGCTCCACCGATGAAGATGACGATCCACTCCTTCGGCACCTTGAAGCGCCAGGCAGTCGTCTTGAAATAGACGTCAAGATTGCTCATCTCGAGCGCGTACTCCGCGTACAGCAAGGCAGAATACTTATTGCTCGAGCGCAGGGAATTCGCGTATTCGTAATAGCTGTACCCCAAGATTGGAAAGATGTCCTTCTCCTGCTGTTCGGCGATGGTGCGCTTGGCCGCGGCGAGCTTCCGGTCAAGCAGCTCGTCCACCTTATCTTCAGACAGGCCGAGTAGGCTCGCGATCATGCTGATCTGCGCCTTCGCCACCGCCGCCTTGTAGAGGCAGAGCTCGTAATTGCCCCGTTCCTTGTCGATGGCAGCTTTATCCAGCTGTGTTTCTGTATCCGCCAGGATCCGTGGAAAGACCAGGTCGATGTACTGGTAGAATTCCTGAACTTCAGAGAGCTTGCCCGCGCAGGATTCCTGGAGGTCTTTCTTGTCTATCGTGAAGCGTTTGCCCTCCTTGCCGAAGAACTCGCTCCACGCGATGGCGCTGTACAATCGCTCATTGGCGTAGGCAAGCTCCGCATACGCCTCCTTATGGCTGACCTTCCGGAGCTTCTCCTCGACAAGGCCGAGATGGTCATTCGCGTCAATCAGCCGGTCCTTCACCACCATGTACGCCTCAAGGTCGGTGATGGTGGCGATCTTTTTTTCCGCGACAGCGCGATTCAGGGCGAGGATGCTCTCCTTGGTCTGGTTGACCTTCTGGCGCAGCTCGCGGACGCCGGGCTCTTCAAGCTCGAGGAGGAGCCTGCCGTACACGACATTGGCGCCGAAGCAATAGCTTGCGCTGGAATAGTAATCCTCACGTCCGAAGGCATCATGACCGTCTACGGTGAGATTGGCTGCCTGGTCAAGATCGCGCAATGGGCCTTTCTTCGGCTCTACCTCCTTCATGAGCATATTCTTGTTCAGCGTCGACTGCAGTGTCGAGCTCCGGTTGCACAGCCGTTCGGCGAGCATCCGCATGGTCTCCGCATAGCGTGGATCCGTGGTGATGTTGAGGGCGGGCTTCTCGAAGTGCTTGCCTGTGAACCAGTACATGGCCTCGTCCAGCGTGCTGACCTCGATGATCGTCAGGTTCAGTGTCTTCCCGTATTCCACAAGATCGAGGGTCTCGTTCTTCTCGAGCGTCTGCTCGCGCTCGCCGATCGGGATGAGCATGGTCATGATGCCGTTGTGCGCCGCGGCCTCCACCTTGTCTTTCAGGCCGCCGACCGGGCCGATGAGATTGCCGGAGCCGATCGTGCCGGTGATGGCGACGTCCTCGCGCAGGTCGAGGTCCTTCAGCACGGCGACGGTGACCACCGCGCTAGCCGCGCTCGCGCTCGGGCCGCCGACGATGGCGGAATTGGCGCGGATGGTGTAGAAGAAGTCAAGGCTGTCACAGTCCTCATCCGCGTACTTGCAGCCGATGCTCCGCGCGAGCCGCGTGGACATCTGGGTGTCCAGCTTCGACGCGGGCAGCGTGTCGATGAATACCCTGCCGGAACCGTCCTGCACGTCCAGATAAAGGTCGGCGATGCTGCCGCCATAGGTGCGATTGCCGGATTCGGTCACGGCGAGCAGCTTGACGTGCGCCTTATTCTTGACGCCGGTGGCGATGATCGCGAAGAGGAAGAGGAAGGCAAGCACGAGGATGATGATGGTGCGGAGATGCTTCATGCGTCGGTGATACACACGGCGTCTTATAAAGGTTTTGATGTGGAAGCCTACCAAAAATATCCCATGTCAGCTGCCCGCCGTCTATTTCATTCCCCCTCCCTCTTGATTTCTTTTGTCTCCCCTCACCTTCCGAGGGGAGACAAAAGAAATCAGATACGGTTGGCAGAGGTCACACGGCAGGCGGTCTCTCGATGAAGTCGTTCTCTGAAAACTCTCTCTAGAACGATTCTAGAAATACTGATGGAACAGCGGCGCGGTAGCGTACACTTCCAGCACGGCCCCTATCGCGATGAAACATGCCGACAGGAGCAGCAGGATCATCGCGTCGCGCAGCACGTTCGTGAAACCTGGGCCGGAGAGCTTCTCCGTGAGCATGGCCTTGGACACCACGCCGCCGGCGATGGCCGCGAGGAGGAATCCCAGGACTTCAGGGATAAGATGGATCGAGAAGAAGCCGATCACGGCGAGCGCGTCCGTCGGCAGCTTGGCCAGCTGGTGCGCGATGTAGACGGCGAAACTGGAGAAGATGCTCGCGTTGAACACGAGCAGGAATATCGCGCCTGCCCCATAGAAGACCGAGAGCACGAAACAGATAGCGCTGACGAGGAGATTGTTGCTCAGGATGGTGAGCACCTGGGAGAAGGACGGCTCGATCGGCCGGTCCAGGAACCGGGTGATGAGCTGCGTGCTCAGGCCCTCCTGGCGTTCGAGGAACTTCAGCTGGAAGCCGAAGACGAAGGTGAAATCCCGGCTGAAGAGGCCGAGGAGCAGGTAGCCGACGAAGATGCCGAGGAAGAGGAACAAGTACACCTCGATGACCTTCCGGTGGTTCCTGATGAAATGGTGGAAGCCTTCCCTGCTCTCGATGGACTCTTCCGCATCGAGCAGCCGGATGAGTGTGGGGACGGCCAGCAGGGTCGTGAGGAACAGCATGGCGACCGAGCTGTTGCTGCCGAAGAATAGCATGGCGATGAGATAGCCGAAGAGCGCGTATGCTGCGCCAAAGAAGAATATCATGGCCGGCTTGCGCTCCAACCATCCGATATTTATGGTCTCAAGAACCATGAGCGCCTGCCGTTATCTGCGTTGGTTGAGATAGTCCTCAAGGCCGAAGCGGTCTTCCTCATCCTTCCGCCTGCTTTCTGTCTCGGTCTGCTTCCCTTTCCTGGAGATTGCGGTGAGGACTGCGGTGATGGCGATGAGTATCGCGAAGGTCCAGAGCAGTTTCGGATCTTTCAGGCGGTCGAGGCTGAAGAAGCCAGTCGCCTTGCCGACGCCTCGCGTCTTGCCGCCCTTGTCCGCCTTTTCTTTATTATTCTTCGGCGCCTTCTCTTCACTCTTTCCCGGCTGTCTGTTCGGGGAGCTTTCCTTGCCAGTCTCTTTCGGCGCCGGTGACTGGGCTGGCGCTGCCGCAGCAGGCGCCTTTGATGATTCCCCGCTGCCAGAGACGGTCACGCCACGGCCGCGGTTGCCACCTTTATTATTATTGCCGGCGTTCGAGCCATCATTGGCGTTGGAGCCAGGGGTGGAAATGATCAAGGGGGCGGAGATATTGTACGTCACATTATTCTGCGCTGAGGTCACTAAGGCGGTCACGGTGTAGGTGCCATCAGTCGCGGGAGCATTGAACGCATAGATGTAATCCTTCGTGTTGTCAAGCGAGACGCGCGTGGCGTTGCGGCCCGGCAGCAAGAGGGTGATCTGCGCTTCGGGGACGGTCGTGCCATCATCCTTTCTCACGCTGCCTGATGCGGATACGCCTGCCTTTGGTTGCGCGCTGGCAGGAGTGAGCGTCAAGGTAAGGCGATACGCATAGGTGAGCTGGAAGCTCTTCGAGCTTGCGCTGCTATGGTTCAGCGTGTCTATCGCGTTGAACGTGGCGACATAGGTGCCGAGCGGGGTCGCGCTGGTGGTCGGATACGTCAGCGTGTAGGTCGAGCCGGAACTCGTGAGCGTCGCGTCCACGATGTTGTTCATCGGGTCGCGGAGCGTCGCGGTGGCCGATTGCACGCCGCTCACGTCGGTGATGTCCGCGTTGATCGTGATAGGCGAGCCGCGCGTGAAGTATGGCGCATCAGCGATGGTGATGTCCGGACCGGAGAGGTCGACGATCGTGACCGGCTGGTTCGCGCTCACGCCGCGGTTGTTGGCGTCATCAAGGCACTCGACACGCCAAGTATGCGTGCCCGGCACGACAAGGTCATTGATACTGGTCGTAAGTCCAGTCGTGTTCTGCGTCTTCCGCAGGACACTGTCCACATACAGCTCGCACCGGAGCGTGCTATCATATGTATCGAAGGAGTTGAAGGTGAAGTTCACGTGTACATCGCTCGATAGGAGCGGACTGACGAGACTGATGATCGGCGGGGTCCTGTCCACGATGTACGTGAGCGGATAGACGCCGACATTGCCTGCCTGGTCTGACGCGGTCACGGTCACGGTCGTCGGGCCGTCAGGCCATGCGGTCGTGTCGAGGGCGAACGCGGAGGATTGCGGCGAGGTCGTGCTATTGTAGGACAGAGTGACCTGGTTGAGCTGGAAGTTGTCCGTGACGCTGAAGGTGATCATCGTGCCGCCGGCCATGATCGAGCCATTCACCGGCGTTGAAGCGACGCCGGGCGGCGTCTTGTCAAGCGTGTAGGTCCTCGCCTGTCCGACGCCAGAGAGGCCAGCGCCATCAGTGCACATCACGTTCCAGCTGTGGATACCTTCGGTGGCGTTCGTCGCCGGGAAGCTTCCTGACGCTCCATTGGCGACAGTCGCTCCGGCTACGATGTTACCGTCGATGACGAGGTCGCAATGCAGTGTCGGCGCGAGATTGTCGCTCGCGTTGAACTGGAAGAGCATGTTGCTATTGATCATGGCGCCATTCGCGGGGCTGGTCAGGGTGACTGTCGGCGCCACGCCATCGATGCCTAGCCTGCTGGTATAGCTGCTCGTCGCGTCGCCGTTGGATGCGCCGTTGAAGTTGAAGCAGAGGAAGGTGTGGTCAACATAGGAAGAAAGGTCGATCGCTCTGCTATACGTATCATTCATCCTCGAAAGGACAAGTTGCGTGGCATTGGCCGCGCTGGTCGCGTTGCATAGCTGGTAAGAGACATCGATGTGATCGACGCCTGTCTCTGGGTCTGTGGCCGTGACATGGACTGCATAATCCCTTGTGCCTTGGGCCGCGAAGCTTCCATCCAATGGCTTCACGTCGCTGAACACCGGTCCGGTCTCATCATTGAGGACCGTGAACTGGAGCGCTTGCGTCTGACGGCTGAATATATCATCATACGTCGTCACGGTGACGGTCTGTGTCGTGTTCGCGGAGACTTTCCCTGCTTTTGCCGTGAACTGGAACAGGGCAAAAGCGACATTGGGTTCGATAGTGCCGCCGAGCCAGAGCGCTGAGGAAAGGGTGGTGTTCTCTGTCCAGCCCTTGACATGCTTGGCGCCGGTGACCTCGAGTCCACTTGCCGCGGTCTCGACCCGTGTGATAGTGTCCTGGGAGAAGAGATTATTGATGCTCAGGTTGAATGTCGCGGTCGTGGTTTCGTATATGGTGAGCGGGGCGAGCGTCAGCGTTGCTGTATGGTCAGCTGAGACGAGGGACAGCAGAAAGACAAGGGCTATGCCGAGGAGGAGAAATGCCCTGCCATCACCTCGTTTTTGCATCCTAAACCTCTATGGATCGCTAAAGATCGATAAAACAGTTTACAAATGTGTATACTAGCATAGAAGTCCGGCTATATATACTTTTCGGTTTAAAAAGTAGGTATATAAATGGGTATATAGGGCGATCCTATGAACCCTAAGATCGGCGCTGCACGAGAAGGATGACGATTATGATGATAGCCGCAAGCCAGACGATTCCAAGAGCCGTCATGAACGCTATCATCTCTTTTGATACCTTTTCCTGAGGGGCGCTTCTTGTCCCACTCCGTTGCGCGAGCGGCATTTTCGTCTTCGAGGCTTGGTTTTCCAGCGGCACTGCTGGAGCGATTCTTGCTGGAGCGGTTCTTGTCGTCTCTTCTTCCCGCGTTTGGCCCTGTTGTGCGGGCAAAGGGGTTGATGGAATAGAGGCGCTGCGGTTTGTGCCGGACGTTTGGCGTGGTTGCGGTGGCGCGACCACGGGATTCAGTCGCGTCGAGGGTGATGAGGATCCGTTCCTATTTTCGATGGACGCATTGAGCTTCCTGTCGACGAGCGGTTTGGGATTCAGGACGCATCGGAAGGCGTCCGTGACCACATTGTCCTTGCAATGCCATGGCTGCACATCCACTTCAAAGAATCTCTCGCCAGGCTCGGCCGGGATCTTGAGCGTGTAGGCATCAGCGCCATCCTGGGTGAGCGTCATGTTGGCGATATGCGTGGCTTTCCTGATAGTGCGGGCATTGCTTTCAATGGAGATGGCCAATCCTCTGTTCGGGTCAAGATGCTCATTCTGGCCGGCATTCAGGCCGGAGAGCCGGAGCCAGAGCATGTTGCCGCGAAGAAAACATTGATTGATGGCGAATTGGGTTATGTCGCAGCTGTACCGGAAGTCGGCGCAATGGTCCACGCGAAAGACTTCCCGGCATGGCGGGGTTCGGCAGCCATCGAAGAGCATCACGCCATCATAGCCGCCGCTGAGATTGAGATTGCCGGTGCCAGAGGTGAAGACGGCAATTTCAGAGGAGGTGGTGCCGGGAGCGATGCTCTCCTTGTTCCATGTCCCATGCGCGGGGAACGTGCCCAGCTTCGGATGCGACATGATGATTTCCGTGTCCTTCAGCAGGAGCGGGTCGCTGTTCCGGTTGATGAGCGTGAACGAGAATCGGCCTTTTTCAAGGCAACGCGGACCGAAGATCTGTACGTTCGTGTACGCCTCGCTTGCAGCTATGAATAGCAGGAAGATGGCAAGTGATGCTATGCTCACTCTTAGGAATCTGTCTTGTGCCCCCATATGCCTCAGGGGTGGCTAAATGGTCAAGGTATATAAAGTTTGTTATGATTTACTATCCTTCGGGTGTAAAAATAGCTAAATAAAATAGCTACATGAGCATAACGGATAATTTATCATAGTGAAAATCGCTCTTCGCCATAGCTGAAGCGATTTTCAGCCACTTCTCTTTGACACGTTGGCGCTTCCCGTTCCTGTTTTCTTGCTCTCCTTACCCATGAGGAGAGCAAGAAAACAGGAACGAAGGATGTGTCGATGACTTTTGTCCAAAACTAAGAATCTGCTGAGGATCTATTCCGTAGCATCCCGCTCGTCATCGACCTGCTCTTCAGTTTCGCCAGTCTCCGGAAGCGCGGCCAGCTTCTCGTTATTCCTGCACTTCGGATAATTGCTGCAGCCGAGGAAGGCGCCATAGATGGAGCGTCGCACCACCATCTTGCCGCCGGAGCATTTCGGGCAGGGCTTCTCTTCCGCCTTGGCCTTCTCTTCATCGATCTTCTTCGTCGGGCAGTCGCCATTGATGCAGATGGTCTGCGGGCGTTTCCTCGCCGCACGGATGGTGATGAGCGGGAAGCCGCATTGTTCACAGTCCTTCCGCAGCGCCTTGACCATGCCGCCGGCGGGGAGCGAGAAGGTCGTCTTGCATCCCGGATAGCGGTTGCACGCGATGAACCTGCCGAACTTGCCGAAGCGGACCTGCAACGTCCCCTCTCCGCATTTCTTGCACGGGCCGATGTAGTTGATCTCGTCGCGTGTCTCCTTCATGGCCTCGGCGAGCTCCTTGCCGATCTCCTTCTCCTTGCTTTTGAAATCCTTGAGGATGGCGGTGAGCACGACCTGCGCCTCATGCAGGATATCGTCGCTTTTCTTCGCGTTCTCGCGGATGGCGTCCATCTCCTCCTCGAAATGGCGCGTCAGCTCCTCATCGAGGATGCTCGGGCAATGCTTCTCGAGCGTCTCGCAGGTCCGGATGCCGATCTCGGTGGCCTGGAGGGAATCCTCGATGGCATAGCCGCGCTGATAGAGGGCCTCCACGATGGCCGCTCTCGTCGCTTTTGTCCCCAAGTTCCGGCGCTCGAGCTCCTTGATGATGGAAGCGGGTGTGTATCGTTTCGGCGGCTGGGTCTGCTTGTCGAGCAGGGTGATCTTCTTCACGTCGACGCTCTGGCCCTTCTCTGCCGCTGGTAATTCTTCCTCCTCAAGCTTGACATGCTGGCCGTAATAGACATGCCAGCCCGGCACAACGGTCCGCGTGCCTTTCGTGATGAAGATCTCGGTGTTCACATCGATATCTATCTGCATCGTCTCGCGCACTGCCTGCTCGCCGAAGGTGGCGAGGAAGCGGCGCACGATCAGGTCGTAGATCCTCGCCTGCCTTCCCTCGATCGGCATGACCTGTCCTGTCGGGAAGATGGCCGGATGCGCGGGGTCGGTCTTCTTGCCGTTGTTCGGCGTGAGGTCCTTCTTCTTCAGCAGCTCCTGCGCATAGCCGCGATAATATTCCTGGCTCGAGATATCGTTGAGGATCTTGCGGAAATCGATCTCTTTCGGCAGCACCTGAGAAGAGGTTCTTGGATAAGAGATGAGGCCGTTGATGTACAGCTCCTGCGCGATGGATAAGGTGTCCTTCGGCTGGATGCGCATGCTTCGGTACGCCTCGGTCTGCAAGGTGGTCAGGTCAAACGGGCACGGCGGCTCCTGCTTGAATTGGCGTTTCTCGACCGAGGCAACGGTACCGGTCTTCCTGCCATTGACCTTGTCCATGACGCGCTGCGCGTCGTCTTTCTTCCAGAACTTATCCTGCTTGTGGTACGCGAGGATATCCTTGCCTTTCGTGCTGCCCTGCAGCTCAATCTGCCAGAACGGGTCCGGCCTGAAGGCCTTGATCTCGCGTTCCCTGTCGACGACGATCTTGAGGGCGGGGCCCTGCACGCGGCCGGAGCTCAGCACCTTGAACGCGCCGGTGGTCTTCACGGCGAGGCTCAGGGCGCGGGAAAGATTGATGCCATAATAATAGTCGAGGATGTGCCGGGTCACGCCCGCGTTGGCCTGCCCCCATTCAAGATGCGGGAGAGCCTTCTCGTATGATTTGACCAGCTCGTCCTTCGTGAGCATGGAGAACTTCATCCGCCTGCCGTCCTTCTGCTTGCAGATATAGCGGAGCACATTCAGGCCGATGACCTCGCCCTCGATGTCGAAGTCCGTGGCGATCGTGAAGGTTTTCGCGTCCTTCGCGAGCTTCTTGAGAAGGCTCACATATTTCGAGGTGTATGCCGCGTCCTTGCGCACCTTGGAGGTCTGCTCCCACTCGACGTCGAAGACCGGATAGGTCCAGCCTTTCTTCTCTTTCTCGTGGAGCGTATAGAGATGGCCGACGGCGCAGCCGACCACGATATCCTTGCCGTCGTGCGTGATCTTATAGTATGGCGCGCCGCCTTCGCTCTCCTTGATGGCTTTGCCGTTGGCGAGGGCTTTCGCGATCTTTTCCGCCGCGCTCGGCTTCTCGGTGATGATCAGTTCGTATGGCATGGTCCGGATGTCCTTTGAGTTGTCCTAGCTGCGTGATAAAATGATGACGTGGACGGTGGTGAGCGGGCGATATAAAAAACTTTGCATGCTATTTTTTCGTCTAATTTTTTTGGGTGTGTTTATGGCGATGGGTTTAGGCTAACTTTTATTAACTCTATCCCATTCTCTATCGTATGCACACACGCATCATGCACGACGTCGCCGCGGCGGTGCGCGAGCACATCGCGCCGTCGGAGAAAGGCGATGCTGTCCTGTTCTCTGACTCCCGCTATGCCGCCATCCCCTTCTCCCCTGGCCATTTCCATCCGATAGTGAAGGAAGCGGCAGGCGGCCCGGTCAGCGGCAGCCTGGCGTTCATCGATGGCGGGAATCTCGAGATTCTCGCCGCGCCGAGCTTCTCGCTCCAGTTCATCCGGGTGTATGCGACGGTCTACCGGAACAATCGCCGGAGCGATTTCATGCTCTTCGAGCAGTATGCCCTGATCCGCGCGATGCCAGCGGACGGCGTCCAGGACATCCGCTATCAGGTCAAGCTCTTCCCTCTCTCGAAGACGAGCTTGCCGGTGGACGAGTCTGCACTTGTCTTCGATTCGATGGATCCCGCGCTCCGCCATGGCCATTTCCGCGTGGACATCTCGCGCATCGGCGACATCACGCGCGACATCCTTGAGCTTGCCGCGGCCAGGCTTGTCACGCAGACCTTGTCTGCCGGCGATTGCGTCATCCGCGATGGTACGCTGCAGGCATCGTACGCCATGCAGGAGCATCATTTCGCCGGGCTTTTCGCCGCGGCGCACGAGCGAGGCGTCACGGTCGCGTCCATAGCCAAGACGTGCGACCTTTTCTGCACGTCCGGTAGGTCATTGCTCGGCGCCATCGCGCAGCTTGCCGCGCAGCAGCCGCACGCGATGTGGCACTACACCCCTCTGGTTGAGATCCGGAATGAACGCCATCCGGCGGTCATGGCTCTTGCCAAGCTCCATCCGCGTTCCTCGCACATCTTCCGCTGTGAGATCCATAAGGATGATGCGCAGCGTCTTCCGCAGCTCATGGCGCGCCTTGCGCAGAACAGCAGGGACCCTATCTTCCTCGGCTATCCCTACGGCCTTGTGGACGCGGACCAGTTCGCGCGCGTCTCCCAGAAGGACGGTGAGCATCTCGCCATGCGTTTCATGGCGCAATGCAGCAGGGAATGGCCGGACATCCTGCCCTTCATCAACGCGGGCAATGCGCACACTATCCTTGATGAAAAGTGAGCAGGAAGGAGGTATCTCGGCTAAATTTGATGCGAAATCAGTTTATTGAAAATTGCGCCGGGTTTAAAACCCCGCCCTTCAGGGCGCAATTTTCAATCCCGAAAATCCGCCTACCAGAGCGAGGGGAGCAAAACCACGGGCTTTAGCCCGTGGATAGTCCCGAGCGGCGGATTTTCGTTATAATGCATATAAAGCCCCCCTCCTCAAATAAAAAGTTTTAAATATCAGTAACCGTTCATTCCCTCTTATAGCTTTAGAAACCCAAAAACATAAGGAGGTGTTCGTATGGGTAATAAGACAGGCCATTATGCATTCTTGGCTGGTGTGCTACTGGCAATCATCGTGGGACTCTTCCCCGAAACGAGCAAGAACTATGCCTCGGCAGTCATTGTCGTGCTGGTCCTGCTTGGCCTGATTGTCGGATTGCTGAACATCACTGCCAAAGAGACGACGGAATTCCTCGTGGCGGCCATCGCCTTGATGGGCGGCGGCGCGGCGCTGGAATCGATCACGGTCATCCCGGTGGTCGGTGCTGTCATCTACAACATCTTGCTCCATGTGGCGGTCTTTGTCGCGCCGGCAGCGCTCGTCGTTGCCTTGAAGGCGATCAAGAACCTCGCGGAAAGCAAGTAAGCTTTTCTTTTTTTTCTTTTCTCTGATCTTTCTTCTGCATCACCAACAATCATCTTCACTCCACCTGTTTTTCTCATCCTCCCTCATGGGTAGGGAGGATGAGAAAAACAGATATGTAGTGGACAACAACACAACAACAATCCATCAGGCCGGCGAAACCTGTCTTTGTCATCCGCTATCATCCAAACCTTTTTATTCCTCCTCTTCCATCAGGTTCTCCAGAGAGGTGAAATCATCGCTTTTGATGTCATAACCATCGGCAGCGCGACCGTAGACGTCTTCGCCAAGACCCATTCTGAGCTGGTCAAGATCCGTACCGAGAAGTCAGCCGAGACCCTCATCTGTTATCCTTCAGGCTCGAAGATCCTGATCCACAACCTTCGGTTCCTCACCGGCGGCGGTGGTACGAACACGGCGGTGAGCTTCGCCCGTCTTGGCATGAAAGCCGCGTACCTCGGCCATGTTGGCGAGGACGAGAACGGCCACAAGATCCTCAATGAGCTCCAGCGGGAAAAGGTCTCCTTCATCGGCACGCGCGGAAAGGAACAGACCAACTACTCTTTCATCCTTGACAGTCTCGAGCATGATCGCGCCATCCTGATCTATAAGGAAGCGTCAGACAGGCTCCGCTGGGCTGCCATCGACAAGGCCAAGCTCCAGGCGCGGTGGCTCTATCTTTCCTCGATGATGGGCGAGAGCCATACAGCAGCAGAAAAGTTGGTCCAATACGCGCGGCAGCGGCGGATGAAGGTGGCGTTCAATCCAAGCGAGTATCAGGCGAGGCTCGGCGCGAAGAAGCTCCAGCCGATACTCTCGCGTACCGATGTCCTGGTGCTCAATCGTGAAGAGGCCGCCTTGCTGCTCGGCAGGAGGCCGGAAGAGGATATCCGCGCGCTCTTGCGCGGCCTGCTGTCGCTCGGTCCGCGTCTCGCCGTCATCACTGAAGGCAAGCATGGTGCGCACGCGAGCGATGGCGCGCATCTCTGGTCCATCCAGGCGCGGCATGTCAAGGTCGTCGACAGCACCGGCGCGGGCGATTCCTTCGCTTCAGCCTTTGTGGCTGGCCTTATCCGGGGGCGTGATATCGAGTTCTCGCTCAAGCTCGCGCTCACGGATGCGGAATCAGTAGTTCAGGCATACGGTGCGAAGCCGGGCCTGCTCTCGTGGTCGCGCGCGCAAGGACTGATGCGAGAAAAAGTACCCCGCATAGTGAAGACAAAAATTTAAATAGGAACTGTCCTCATTTTCTTTTTTTGTTTGTCAGACTCGTTGTCTTCCATCCGGTATCATCGCAATGTATAATCGCGGGGTGCAGAACACTGATCGGCTACAATCGTAACGGGGTCCGGTATGCGTATGAAGAGCAGGAGAAAGAGCCATCCATGTCATCGCATCATTCTGGCCTGCTCATCAATGTGGTCCTGCTGCTGCTCATCTTCTTTCTCTTGTTGGTGCTGTTCTGATGCTGTTCTGATGCCGTTCTGTCACCTGCTCTGACATGGGTGTCGCGGGCAACATCGCCTGTAGAACTATCCATTTCTTTTCCGTATGGCAAGATATAAATAGTGGCGTGTATATTATACCATCATGCCACGAGGAAGACCAGTGCGGAGCCAGATCCGGCAGAATGTCGTCGAGATCCTTTCCTTCCTCGGTAAGGCGTATGGCTATGCTATCTACAAGGTCTACAAGGCTGTCTATCCCAAAGTGACCTTGCGTTCCATCTATTATCACCTTCGCAAGGGTATCCAGACCGGTGAATTCAAGGTGGAACGGATCGAGAAAGAGAAAGGCGATTACTCCTGGGGCGGCGAGGCCGAGAAGATATACTATGCCCTCGGTCCTCAGGCGAAGCCGACCATGGACCAGAAAGTGAAGGAATACCTCGACCGCATGAAGCGGCAAGTATAGAGAGTGAGGAGCGAGACGATGCATGAACCGATCAAGTCATACATCAGGGCAGCATTGAACCGGAAGTACCCAGTCGAGACGATCATCACCAATCTTGTCTCTGTCGGCCATGATGCAGGTCTTGTCCACAGGCTGGCGCGCGAGGTCATCGTCGAGCGGCTGCATGAGCTTGAGTCAGAGCGGATTGCGGGGGATCCGGTGAGCGAAGCTGAGAAGGCCGGTCGGCGCATCAGATTCTAGCTGGCGAAAGAAATATAGTTTATACGAAAGAGAATAAATAAGATACGTAATGCATCTGTGGAGGAGCATCATCATGAAACACGTCAACCCGATAGAGCATATCAACCGGTCACGCAATCCGAAACGTATCCTGTACATCCTTATCGGGATCGCGTTCATCGCCGGCGGCATCTTCCTCATGGTGGACTTCCTGTTCCGATTCCTGAAATTCGTCGTCGGCCTGATCTGCGTGATGATGGGACTGCAGTTCTTGTGGAGACGCTAGAAAGGGCCTTGTCCCGAATGTGTAGACGGTGCCGTCTAGGTGATCGTCACTCGAACGCCCAGCACGTCCCCTATCTCCGCCTGCAATGCTTCCTTCTCCTTCTCCACATCCATCTTGGCGTACTGCTTCTCGAGTTTCCCCTTGCTTTCCAGAAGGCGCGCATGCTTCTCGCGCAGATGGTTGAGCTTGTACTCCAACCCCTCAAGCTCGCGCATGGCGCCATTGCCGCGGACGCGACGTCCGAGCTCGTCCATCATGTCCTTCCCCGCGTGATGCTGGGCGAGAATATCTTGTAGCGCGTCCTCACGGAACTCCTGCAGGCGCTGGAGCGTCTTTTCCTTCTCCTTGTCCTTGAGCTCTATCTGGCCGTCCTGCACGAGCTGCGCCGCACGCTGCGCGAGCGCGATGATCTCTAGCCTCGTGTCCTCGAGCAGCGTCGCCATCGGTGATCCAAGATACCGCTCGGCCAGCCCTTTGTGCTCCGGCACGAGCCAGGCGTACTTCCGCATTACCCGGTCGAGCGGCGCGATCATGCCGTGGAGATGGTTCTCCTCCCGCTTGAGCTTCTGGGCGAGAGCCTCCTGCTCCTTGAGCAGCCTGTCGAGCTCCAGCCATGCCGGACCATGCTTCAGCTTGCGCGTCTGCGTCTCGGTGTCCTGGATGGAGCTTGCGGTCATCATCTCTTCCTGCTTGAGCTCCGCGATCCGCTTCATCATGTCCTCGCGGTTTTGGTGCAGGGTGTCCATCGCCTTGATGCGCCTTTCGACGGCGAGCGTCCTGCTGAAATCATTGTCAAGGAGGGAGCGCATGGTCGTGTCGACCGTCTTGAGGCGCCTCGCGACCTCCGCGGATTCGTGGGCGAAGAACTCCTGCAGGATATAGAAGCTCTTCGCCGTGCTCTTGTGCATGGTGTCCAGCTTCTCCTCGAAAGCGGCGATGAGTCCCTGCACGCTCTCCTGGCTTATCTCTTCCGGGATGTCCAGCGCGTCCAGGAACATGCGCACGAACTTGATGTACGTCGTCCGGTTGCCCTGCATGACCGCCTTCGCCTTCTCGGAGATGCTCTCGTTCCGGAGCTTCGCTTCGGTGAGGATGTCGAGCGCGTCGTTCACCGCCTCGATCTCCTCTTGCAGCTGGTCGAGCTTCTTCTGTATGTCCTGCCGCATAATGTCTATCGTGCTCTCTGAACGATCAAGGAACCAATCGAGAAGATCTTCTGCCGGCACTGTTTCAATAGGTTCTTCCTTCTTGCCTGGTTTGAAGATAGCGCGTAGCCAGTCCATCGGATGATCGTCCCCCTTCTTGTCGGCGATTCACGGGATGTTTATTAAGTTTTTCCCCGGATAGGCTCTGTCCCGAATGTGGCCGGCGCCGTCTTTTTCGCGCCAGCGCGCTCCGCAGGATGTGCTGCACTAACCCGAGCCGATGTTTCGGCCTTCCTCATGGAAGGGGAAGGCCGAAACATCGGCGAGGCGGCGTACCCGCTAGGCGTTCGACGGCGCTGGCCGAGCGCCGCAGGCGCGAGATTCGGGACAGAGCCCCCCGAGTATCGCGAATATCGTCGAGGTCCGCATACCATACGAACGTATTTAAACCAGCCGCCTTTCCTGACGCGCATGAAATCTTTCCATGCCAGGAAATCTTCGGAGCATCGTGAGCTCGCCATGGAGCACATCCGGTCCTTGTTCGAGCAGGCGGAGCGTCGTTTCCGCGAAGACAAGGCATCCGCGCATCGATATATGCAGGTGGCATGGCGCATCGCGATGAAGTACAAGGTGAAGCTGCCCTTGGCATTGCGGCGGCGTATCTGCAAGCATTGCCATCATTATCTCCAGCAGGGCGTGAACTGCCGCACCCGGTTGACGCAGGGGAAAGTGGTGTATTACTGTGGGGACTGCCGGCATTTCATGCGGTTTCCCTATTCCCGACAGACGGCTAAGCTGGCCGCAAAACAGGCTTTAATGGCATAAGAGCCAAACAAGCAACAACATTTTTTAGCTACTCTTAAGTGCTAAAAAATCGAAATATTTATATACCTCGCTTGATTTCTCCGTCCTACAATGGTGTTGAGGACGTCGTATCCTAAAGATTTTAAAGCCCTGAATGAAGCGCTGAAGAATTCTTTTTCCGGCATCAAAAAGGATATGGATGGTATCTTCTCCGAGATACGCTCGTCGCAGATCGCAAGCACGGCGAGCGCCAAGGAACTGCGTCAGGAGATTGAAGGCCTGAAGCAGCAGTCGGTCAGCGTCGATAAGTTCAACATAGTCAAGATCCGACTGGCGGAGTTCGGCGAACAGCTGCGCAAGCTGGACAAGGTCGAACGCGCCATCCAGGATCTGGAATATAAGACCGGCGCCATCACCAAGCTTTCCAAGGCGCATGATGAACTCAAGGCTGAGGTCGCTGGTGTCGATGCCACGGCCAAGGCCGCGATCAGCGATAGCCAGATGCGGAAGCTGGTCGAGGAGATAAACACGGAGTTCAACGCTGTCCGCGCCACGGTCGCCGGCATCGAGGACAAGGGCGGCAAGGTGGCGGACCAGCGCATCGAACGCTTCTCGGAACAGATAGAGGGCAAGCTCAACGAGCTCCGCACGCGCGTCCAGCGGCTGCAGGACGTGACCGCGGATCAGGTGAAACGCTCTTCTGTCGAGGCGCTCATCACCGACGTGAACGCGGAGTTCGACCGCGTCAAGGATTCGGTCCAGAAGGTCCGTGACGATGTCAAGGAGCTCCGTGAGGAGATCAAGGGGCTCCGCCGGGAAGCGGCGTCGAAAGAGGATATAGACGACCAGTTCAAGCAGCTGCGCAAGCTGGCTGCGGCCTCACGGGAGATGCCGAAGAGCATGATCTTTCCCGAGAGTCCCCGATCGAAGACCATGCTCAAGGAAGCCTTGATGAAGCTCGGCAAGAAAAGGGACAAGGTCGTGGTCATGGACGAGGCGCCGAAGCCGCGAAGCAGGCTGCTCATCGCCTCGACTATCATCATCATCCTTTCCTTCCTCGGCCTGGGCGCGAGCGTCGCGGCGTTCTTCCTCGATTACGCGGACATCATGGACTACCTCATCATCGCCTCCATCGCGGTCTTCATCCTCGGCATCATCCTCCGCGTCATCGCGCTCATCCGTGAAGAAGCTGCTGATGAGTAACGCTCCTGGGCGTTTGTTTCCTTGTTATTTTTCTGAACGGCACGAAAAGTATAAATACCCGGCCGACACTATGCTTCTCTTAAAGGAGAGGTAATCGCTATGGGCTATGGCATGGACGGCATCACGAGCAATGTCATCGGCGGGAGCCCGGTCACGCCGTTGAACATCCTGGCGAGCATTGTCATGCTCCTTATCATCGTCGTCCTCGCCGGTTACCTTATCTACCGCCACCGCAAGCGTCAGCAGGAAGCGGCGCGGCAATAAGGTCATCGAAGAAAAAGCGTTTCTATGCCTGTTTCTGTTTCTATGCCTATTTCCATGACTGATCGCGTTTTTTGTTCTTCAGTCTGAGCCCAACGATGCCGAATCGCTTATTTCATTCGCTTTCTATATTGTTCCCGATTGTGGTGGTCTTTTCTCGTCTCGTCGAAGAAGAACCGCTTCGCGCGCTGCGACCATCGTGGGTCGCTGAATGTCTCTCCAAGAAGGCACGCGGCCAGTTCCTGGTAGGCTATTGCGGCCTCGCTCTGCGGTGAGTAGCGTGCCGCGGGCATGGTGTGCGCCACCGCCTCTGCCATGGTGTGGTCGTGCGGGATGACGGACAGCACCGGCGTCTCTGCCTGCGCCTCAAGCTCGTCAAGCGTCACCTCAAACGGCTTGTCCCGATGCTGGTTGAGGATGATGCCGGCGATGGGCGCGTCGCGCCGCTTCGCCATGCTCGTCGCATGCGCCGTGGCGTGTGCGGTCGCACGGTCCGGCGTGCTCACGACGAGCAGCTCATCCGCGGCGAGCATGACGCCGAGCAGCTCATGGTTAAGGGTGGGGGAAGAGTCGAGCAGGATGATGTCATAAGCAGGCTTCAGCTCTTCAAGGCAGTGGCGGAGCCGCAAGGTGTCCACATGCTGGTGGACTGGCGAGGAGAGGAGGAGATGGAGACGCTCATCCAGCTTGATGATCGCTGACGCCGCGCTCCGTTTGCCGAGCAGCACATCCTGGATGCTCACTTGCGGCTGTGTCATCCCAAAATGCACGCCGAGATCGCCGGCGGTGATGTTGGCGTCGACAAGAAGGGTCTTTTTCCCTACAGCGGCGAACGCGGCGCCGAGATTCGTGGCGGTGCAGGTCTTGCCGACACCGCCTTTGATGCCGATGACGCCGAAGGTTCTTGCGGAATGCATGGATAGCCTCTTTTTAGAGACGACGAGGGGATACCATCTATAAAAACCTTCCTTATGCATCGGCTCTGTCCCGAATGTAGCCGGCGCCGATAATGGTTCATAGTTTTGAGTAAGGAGTTCGGGGTAAAAACAGGCTCCAAAGATCGACGCCGGGTTTTTACCCAGAACTCCAAACCTCCTACTCCGAACCAATATGGCCGAGCCGCGAAGCGGCGAGATTCCGGACAGAGCCTTATGCGGCCTCGGCGTTTTTTTGGACTGGCGCTCCTCAAAGATTATGGAGCACCAGTCAAAAAACGTTTGGCGAAGGTTTAAATACACTATCCATCCACCAGCTTGTATGAAATCTACGACGCGTCGCCGTATCCTGCAGGCCATCTTCATCCTTGGTCTTGCAGGAGTATTGCTCGCCTCTTTCCTGACGGTGACACACTATACCGGTACGCCCGGCATCGCCTGCCCATTGAAACGGCTGCATGGGACGCCGACGTGCGACATCGTCAATCAGAGCATCTATTCCGAGATCATGGGCATCCCTATCGCGCTGCTGGCGGTGTTCGTGTACGCAGCATACAGCGGCATGGCATATCTTCTCCTGACGGGAAAACCGCTTGGCAGCATCAAGCCCCTTCACGTCCAGAGGGGATTGGTGTTCTTGTCCGGCGCGAGCCTTCTCTTCGGGATATACCTTGTTTATATCCTCGCCACCGTCCTCAAGACTGCCTGCGTGTATTGCATCATGGCGCATACCATCACGGCGGCGATATTCCTCCTGTCGCTCTCGTTCCTGCTTGGTCGGGAAAAGCGGAAATAAAAAAATAGAAAAGTGAGGATAGAAAAAAGACCAGCCGCTGATTGTTCCTATCGCACTGATTGCCCCTATCGCGAGAACTCTGGCGCATCCCTGATGCCGCGCGCATATCCGGCGGCGGAAAGGGGGCATCGGGCGCTGATAGAATAGCTCGATGTCCGCTCGAGACGTACCGGGCGCACTTCCACATGGTTATCGTCCAATTGCAGCTCGTTTTCTAAGAAATCCGGAGGCAGCGTGTTGATGTGCATGCGGACATGCCCTTGGTTGAGAAGGAAGGTCGCATACGCGCCTGCCATGCTGCCGACCATGGCGTCGATGAGCGGGTGGCCGGAGAAACAAGGGTTTTCATCCCTGTCTATCAGCCGCAGCTCGAGAAAGCTTGCTCCTGGCAGTTCAACGATACGCTGATCCCGTCTAGCCCGTTGGGTGGTCTCCAGGACAAGACGATCATCTCGCGGTAAGCTCCATTTGCTATAGTTCATGTGTGCATGACAACCCTCATCTGGGCGTGCGAGGAGAAGATTCTGCGCCGGGTCAGCGATATCGTCAAATGCAGCATACCAATGAGTATCTTCTCGAAAATAGATCGCAGTTGTCCGTGTGACCTGAGCTTCATTGTTGTGGTCCTGCACCGTCGGACCTTTTCGTTCAAGCGCGATCCGCATGGCGATAGCTTCGGCCGCGCTCTGAAGCACAGTGCCTGGGGCATGGCGTGCTGCATACGTCACCGCGTCCGGCCAGTTGAGCGTCTGCGGAGAAGAGAGGGTAAATCGCGCGTCTGCAAATCGAGGGTTATTATCTATCCGATATTCCACTGTTTGGATCGCTGTTGTTTGTGCCATCACAATACCAATGGCCGCGGCAAAGGCGCTTCCTTAAATGCTTTACGCTTTATTGCGACTAAAATGTCTATAAACAGCTTATAATCATCTTTTAGCCATTTTGGTGCCTTTTCTTTTCTCTTCTTTTGTAGCGAAAGCTTTAAATATAAGTTATATCACTCTATAGTGATAACAAACAAAATATCAGGTGGTATGTTATGGATAATGAGTTCAACATCAAGAGCAATGAGGAAGAGGCTATAGCCTTCGAACCGCGCAAGCTGGATGAGAAGGACTTCAGCAAGAAGCTTAACCAGTCGAAGCTCGGCAAGCATGAGATGGATGAGCTGTTCTTGTTGGATGAGTAATGCCGAAAAGGATTGATGACAAAAAGAATAAGAGTGCCAGACGAAAAGAGACTCGGTCATGACTATCTCGGTTGATCTCGCGGTCCATCTGTTCTACGGTCTGGGGTATGATCCGGCAGCCCATCTTCGGCCTTCCCCGTACTACACACGATTTACAGAAAATTATGGTGAGGTCAGGGATTTTCTTTCCGCAAATGATCTTTCTCTTGATGGCTATGTCGAGCTGCTCCGCCAGCTCTGGCTTTCCCGATTCGAGGAGACAGCCGCTGCCGGTGGCTATCTTGTGGCGATACCGAACGTCAATCTCCTGTTTTCAGAAGATGGGCGCATCCCTGAAGATGAACGGGCTTATGTCTTCCGTCATGGCGTGGAGAAGAAATTGCTTGATGATGCACGTCCGCTCTTCGGCGACAGGATGATCGTCCATGCCGATCCAAGCGTGGTCGCGGAACGGCTTGCCAGGAAGATTGTCGCTGACCACGCTCCTGCCATGCCTATCCCGCTGGAAATCCACGCCCATGCCTATGGCGAGATGAGCAGGCGCTGTCTGCCCGGCTATGCGCGGCAGTTCGAGCGCATCCTTGCGCAAGAGCTTTCCTTCTACAATCCTCACATCACCGGCAACGGCGACTTGCGCTACTGTGGCGATCGGGTGGATGGAAAACCGGAATTTCTTGATGCGCATGCGGTGATACGCGATCGTTTCGCGTCCCCTCGAACTTGAGGCAAACCTATTTATAGAGTATATGATCATTTTTCCTTATGGCATCGCCAGACAAGTACACCAAGATCACCTACGACCTCGAGCTCGACCGCGCCGCAGCCATCATCGCGCGCGAGAAGGCCAAGCGCGTCTGCATCCAGCTGCCAGATGGGCTGAAGCCAGAGGCGAAGCGCATTGTCGATGAGCTGCACACGCGCACAAACGCGGAAATTATTATTTGGGCTGGCTCGTGCTTCGGCGCATGCGACCTGCCGATAGAAGTGGAACGGTTGGGTGTAGACCTGCTGATCGCCTTTGGTCATACACAGTGGGTGTACGCGCATGAGGGTACGGCGGTGGAGAAGGTAGTGAAATAAATAAAAGTGATGTTAGAGGCGAGCGTTCATCAGTTTTTGTCTGATCTCTTGGATCTGGTTTTCTGTCAGGTTCTCCACCGTTTCTTCCATTTTCAGGACAAAGCTTCGAGCTGTCGAAGCATCTCTTCCTAACTTTTCTATGTCTATCTGTTCGGTCACATAATATTGGGTGTCTATACGCAACTCTTTGGCGGACAACAGTTCAGCATAAGCTTTCTCTTCGACAATATCTTCTTCAACGAGAAGAAAATGCATCAATGAAATCGTGCAGTCATGGATCTCTGATTTTATGCCGCATCTCTGTAATAACGCGTACAGGGAAAAGTAGCGGGCATAATATGCGGTCGTCGCTATCCAATCAACTTCTTCTTTTTCTATCGCGGCAGTAAGCATATTCAATGCGCTCTTTGCTTTCTTCATGTAGGCTTTGCACAGATTATCGTTCGGTTCTTCTAGCGTGATGCCGTGCTTCTGCTTCCAGCACCAAGAAACCTTGCTTTTTTGATCTCTACCCTCTGATGTCATGATAATGCCTCCACAACGCGTTGATGAAAGCGTCTTGATTTTGCAAAATTAAGTGGTATTTTAGGATTTCCATAATCAAAGCATCTTTTTTTCTTAATCCGTTTTCAACGTTTTGGATCGTCGCAGTTTTAAGATTAATAGTTTTACCATATACTTTTCCGATAGCTTTTATTTTTGTGATGTCTGCTTCTTTAAGTTCTCCTAAATAGAAGAGGTCAATATCACTCTCTTCGTTGAATGTTCGCTTCGCATAAGAGCCAAAAAGGACAAATGAGCCGACAAGATCCAGTTTAGAGATCTCTGTCGTTATTTTTTTGATAAGGAAAACGTGTTCTTGGTATTGTATCGATTCAAAAAGCTCACTTATGGTCAGGTAGCTTTTCGTGAGGATATTGTCTATATTTAATGAGTAAACTTTGTTTTTTCCAACAGTCTTTGCTGCGAGGATGTTGTCTTTCTCCAAAGCAGCGAGATGCGGAAGAAGGGTGACATGGCTTTTTTTAGTTAATTTAGCCATCTCCCGGACATAGTATTGGGCCAAGTAATTCAATCGGTACAGGCTGATTATCCTAAGCTTGTTATCGGTTGTTTTATCTACCATGTGGTATGAATAACTACCAATAGTATATAAACCTTTTGGTTTTGTTCGTTCGTATGTGCCGATTGCTTGAACGAACGCTCCTTTTCACCGCGATTTTTGGCTTGGTTCTCCTCATGGGTA